>Ga0315912_10000207_pt1 | contig 126434 bp, 109 predicted proteins | sample VfabasoilMG_FD_204469 | JGI IMG/M metagenome (GOLD analysis project Ga0315912, IMG submission 204469) | Garden soil microbial communities collected in Santa Monica, California, United States - V. faba soil | ecosystem: Environmental > Terrestrial > Soil > Garden | place: USA: California... | reverse complement strand
CATCGCGGTTAAATTGAACGATTCCCTTTGAGCAGCCTGCCCAAAATTTTCCCTTCTGATCTTCGTAAAGAAAAAGGTTATTATAATTTTTGAACGGCCAGCCATCGTGTTGATCATAATTGAGAATGACCTTATCTCTTCGGATAATGGAAATACCCTGATAATGGCTAACCCACACATTTCCTTCCTTGTCCAGAAAAAGTTTGCTGAAAGCTTGCGTAATCAGTCCGCGGCGTTGGTCAAATCTCTCCACCACCTTCAATCCTCCCGTCTGATCAAATTCAGCCTGCCATACGCCTTCACCATTGACGGCCAACCAGACCTTCCCCTGATTATCCATCTTCATATCGACAATGGAAATACCTTTTGTATCGAGCGTGTAAACGACCAGCGAGTCATCCATTAACTTGAAAATTCCTTCTTGCCCGGCGAACCACAGCGTACGGTCAGGCGACTCCACAACGCTAAACAAAGTCGCATACTGCGAGCTGCTGGGATTCAAATAGAAATTCTCAAAAGACACTTTCCCATCGGGCGATCGTACAATTTGCGTAGCACCCTTGTCGCCGACGACAAACAACCTGCCGTCAGTAGCAGTAAAAAATGAGTGATTCGAGTTATTCCGCAGTCCGTTCTCTTCCGTGAAGACTTCTGTTCTATTTTTCGTTCGAAGTACCAGGCCGTTGTAGCCTGTCGCAAACCATAGATCACCGGATGGCTCCTCATGAATGGCGAACACTTCCGCCATATCGACAACGTGATACACGGGTAAAAACTCTTTTCCCTTCTTTTCCACGACAAGTCCGCGATTGCTGCCCAACAGAAATTTGCCATCACGTGTTTCGCAGACCGAATAAATTTCACCCTCCCTCGTATCAACCGTGAAGGGTATTTTTTCGAATGGCGAGCGCCTGATCTTCATCAAGCCATCGTGGGCCGCAAGCCAGTAAACACCCTGGTCATCCACCAGGAAATCGCTGGTCCAGAGAATTCCCTGTGGTACAAGGTCAAGTTCAGTTTTAATGATTTCAGAATCAGTAAAGAGTTCAATAGCGCCCGGAGGAAAAAGCAACCAATCAGATTTTCCTTTAGGCGTCGCATCGGGTTGGTAGTGATCTTTCAGCGTCAGGTGCACGACTTCATTCCGCGTTCCCCGAAATAGTCCGCGTGTGCCACTGTAGAAATAAAACCGATCTGCATTCACTCCGCTCACGCTCATGATCACGCTGCCCGTCCCGTCATTTTTATAGACCCTTTCGAAAGATTGATTGTGGTAGCGATAAACATCATACGGTCCGGACATGTAAACAGAACCATCGGAGCTCAACGACAAGTGTTCGATGCGCTGAGCATCAAACGACTGACTTTGCCATTCACGAATTTGAAAGGTCGACAGCGCATGCGTTTTGCTTCCAACGTTTGCCAGGATTTGTTCTTTTGAAACGAGTAATGGTCCGATTTCGGTGGCCAACAATATTTCTTGTCCCAACAACAGGATGTCATTCACACCCTGCGCTGTCGAGTTACTTCCGGCCAACTTGTAAATTGAATCTTCCTGAGTTTTGACAAACAGTCCATTGTCTGAACCAATCCAGAGACGGTTTTCGCCGTCTTCCTTTATCGCATTTACTTTTCCGAATCGCTCTCCATCATTTGCATGAGAGAAATTCTCGAAAGTATATCCATTATAGCGGCTGAGGCCAGCGGTCGTGCCAACCCAAAGATATCCGAGGTAATCCTGCTCTAACGAAATGCACTCCGAAGTAGGAAGACCTTGTGAGGCATCCAACAACTGGAAGACATAGGATTGAGCAGGGGCTTGAAAAACCGTTACACTATAGACAAGAAAAAATATTATTATTCTGGTATTCAAGCCCGCTGCCAATTCCAATTGGGAAAGTGAGGAATGGATTCTGAAGGTAAATAATTAACAAGACTCCTATTTAATTCGTCAGGAAAAAACTCGCGATCGGGAAACCGAAATCTTCGCTGCTTGCCCTTCGGAGTTGCACGTTGTAGTTACCGGCGTGCGGCAAGGAAGAAAGATTAAACTCGATTGCGGCTTGGCTTGGATAGCCAGGCTGCACACCCAGCGATGTTGTAAACTCGTATTCAATTCCCGACAGTCTTACTTCGCAGGTTTGATATAGGCAATAGCCTACAACGGTTAGCTTGGCAACGCCGCCCAGGCCTTTGGAATATTGGGGGAGATCGAAGCCTGCGCCGGTCATGATCATTGGCGGAGCCATCGACGTCGTAGGCGATCGCGTAAAGGTCTTACCGTCACCGTTGGTAATCTTGTATTCAAACATGTCGTTCTCACAATCTGTGTGCGAACTCCCAAACAAAGTCTTTTGGATGCGCGTTCTCATTTTTGTGCTGTCAGGGAAGGTAGTGTTAGGAATGACCACGCCGTCAATGGAAAGCTGGCAAGGCGGAAACAATCCACGGCCAGCGTTGCAATAAAGCGTATCGCCTGGGTATAAACCATTGGTACAGCTCATCGGAAAATTATAGTTACGGTCACGTTCGAAAATAACGAATGGAAACTGCCTCATCTTCTTAAAACCAGACACCAGTTTTTTTCCATTCGCTTTGATCCGAAATGGCCAGGGACGTTTTTTTTCGAAGCCGATCATGGCATCGATATAACTAGGAAGGACTGCCTTGATCTTGAGTTCTGTTGCCGTCGCGCTTATGATTTCAAATCGGGGGTCCTCCCCATACTCGGGTTTGACTTGATACGGCGCAAAACCTGAGATGATCGTTCCCATCTCAAAGGTGTCCTTCGCAGGATCGGCGTTGAACCCGGTGCCAGTGATCGTAATGATGTCATCCGCGTAGATGATGCTGGGAGAAATCGACGTTACGGTAATCGGAGTGCCCTGATTGGGATTGTTCGGATTATTCGGGTTGTTGGGATTATTGGGATTACTCGGATCATTCGGATCCGCACTGTCACATCGCATGCAGGCGATCGCTGCTGCAAAAATCAAGAGGGTCGAGAGGGTTTTCATAGCAATAACTTTAGTCATTCAATTGCTAAAGCTTATCAGTCTACGACGAGCGCCCAAAACGGTTTAGTGAACGGTAGTGATGATTTGAGGAATGGTTGTCCTGTCACCATCTTCAGGGAAGTTGGAGTTCAGCTAAAAAGGAAGGGCGACTCATGTGAATCGCCTTCTTCCCAGAAACAAAATTACCCCTATGTGTGCTTACTTAACAATCAACGTTGTCATCGAATGGGGAAGCGCTGTGGTTCTCGCCACGTGTTCTCCCACGGAAATTAAATAATTGGCTGGCCGGTCTCCATCGTTCATGACCACCACCACAATTTCACCATCGGGATTCTGAAACGCAGTCGACATCAACTGACTTCTGCTGCTCGAACACAAGATGCGCTTCGCGCCAGGCTTGATGAATTTGGAGAAATGCCCGATGTAGTAAAATGCATTGGTAAAGATCAATTCATCCTTTGCCGTGTTGGCATGAACGGGAGCGAAACAAAAATTTTTCACGTGGTTGGGCCCGCCGGTTTCATCCAATAGAATATTCCAGTCCGTCCAGGCTTCCACACCATTGTTGAAATCGCTGATCATGCTGCGACCGTAACGCTCGCCAAGTTCCCAGTCAGACATTCCATCCCAGGAATACGGACCATTGCATCCCTCGGTAAAAATGAGATGCTTGTCCGGCCAGCTTTGATTTACTTTTCCAATGTTTTCCACCATTTGCCTTCCGCCGCTCCAATCTTCATACCAATGAAATCCAATGCCCCAAACGTATTGGTTCGCCTCCGGGTCATTGAAGATCGTCGAAGCACGGTGCAACAGTAAATCGCGGTTGTGGTCCCACACAATCAAGCGCTTGTCGCTCATGCCAGCGTTCTTTAAAGTAGGGCCAAGAAAATTTTTGACAAACGTCATTTCGTCTTCGGCCGAATAAATGCAGCTCTCCCACTTCTGTGTGGCCATCGGTTCGTTCTGCACGGTCAAACCCCAAATGGGTATCCCTTCTTTTTCGTACGCGTTGATGAAACGGATGTAGTAATCCGCCCACGACTGACGAAACTCGGGAAGTAGTTTTCCACCGTGCAACATGTCGTTGTTGTCCTTCATCCACGCGGGGGGACTCCACGGGCTTACAAAAATAGTAAGGTTGTTACGCGATGCGTCGATAGCTTTTTTAATCAATGGGATTCGAAATTCCTTATCATGCGAAATATCAAACGACGTTAGTTCTTTATCGTTCGGCGTCACGTAAGTATAACTTCCGCTACTGAAATCGCAGCTATTGATATGCGTGCGCGCGATGGTGTATCCGATTCCGTTGATGGAATCATAATAGGCATCAAGGAGTCGCTGTTGGTTCACACTGCCCAGTTTAGCAAACGTCTCCGCGGAGGCATCGGTGATGGCGCCTCCGATTCCAATGTAGGATTGGAAGGTGTGCGTTGGATCCACGAAGACAGCAATCTCCGACTCCAACGGCTGACGATAGAGATCAAATTTAACGCTGTCGGTTAGCGACAGTCTAAAGTTTGACGAGTCTGCCGTCACATACACTTCAGCGAACGTGGGCGACACTTCCGTGGATACTTGCGCCGGCTTGGGATCTGCTGTCGGATTACACGATGTTAGAACACCAACAGCACCAATAATGAAAAGCGATCTGATCATAGCATTACTAATTCTTAAAACACGTTTTAAAAAGATGGAGGAAAAATCCCCCACCTTTTACTAACCAAACTAACCTGTTAAACTATTGGCCTCTTACTTCGAGATTGTCGACAGAAATCCCATTGTTCAAATTCTCTCCGCCGCACTTCACCACGAGATACATTACACCCGTTGCTGTTGCTTTGAACGTTCCCTTGTTTTTGTCGGCATTGCAACCCACGACAGAGACCTTACCATTGAAGGCAGAAGTCCCACAACCATCCCAGGTGTTGATATTTCTCAAAATTCCTCCGGCATTGTAGTCGTTACCCTGAGTCGGTGGTGTTGTTGAGCAATACACTTCAAACCAGGTGTTGCTCACACCTGACGTTGAAGATGCCACGAGATCGATCTTGTAGGTCTTGTCTTGCACTACGTTGATGGCCTGATAGAATCCTTGCTGGTTCCATCCGCCACCCGTCACCTTGGCTTTGCCTTCGCTAAATTCCCAGGCGGCGCCAGACGCGCTAATTGTTAGCACCGTCCACGCATCGATATCACTTTGCGTGTCGAGTTTTCCACCGAGGACAATGTTACCGGAATTCGGGTCAGCCGTAGCAACGTTCAATGGCAACGCTTCAGTTTTCTGAAATCCACCTTTGCCCACGGCATAGTGCGTAATGGTGTAGCTACCGGCATCGGGTATGAAGATTTCCTGTTCATGACTTCCGATGAAAGCCGGTGAACCATCACCCAGGTCCCACTTCGACATGATGTAACTGTCGTCATTGGCTTTCAATGTAAAGCGATTGGGCGTTGACCCAGGCTCGATGGTAAAGGTTGCATCCAAACTGGTGTCAGCAAGACCATTGTCGGCGAACTCTTCGGGAAAACAACCCGAGACGAGGATGATCAACACCATCATCCCGAACTTCATGTGTATATTCTTTATAACCTTGTTCATAAGCTTAGTAGTTAGGATTCTGAACGAGCTTGGTACCTCTCAATTCTTGAATCGGAATAGGAAATATTTCATTCTTGCCGGCTTCGAAACCGTCGTCAGCGAGTACAGTTGCTGCATCGCCCCAGCGAACAAGATCAAAGAAGCGGTGTCCTTCGCCTGCTAGTTCGGCGCGGCGTTCCTTCTTGATCGCATCCATGGAGACGGGAACAGATGCCAATCCTACACGGTCGCGAACAGCATCCAGGAGAGCTTGTGCTCTTGTGCCTGATGCGCCCAACGCTTCAGCTTCCATCAGGTAAGTATCTGCCAGGCGAATGATGTAGCTGTCTTGTTGATAGTTCAAATCAACAGCGCCGCCTTCGGTACTCACGTTCTCAGGACGCGGCATAAACTTGTTCATGTAGTAGCCGATGTCCTCGTCGCCGTGTACATAAGAAACTTCTCCTGACACTTCATAGGCTGCAACGTCAAAAACAGTTGCAGCAAACCGAGGATCGGCTTTGATGAAATCATAGAACCCCTGTGTGAATGTGCTGAAGCTCCAACCGCCTGGCATTGACTCGGGAGCGCTGGTACCCAGGAGTCGTTTGTACGAGCGAATGCCACACATTACGTTGAGAGAATTTCCTTCGTCGGCGCCTGAACCCCAGAATCCCCAATCGTTCTTCGACTGGTTGCTGTGCGTACATTCGATGATTGACTCAGAATTGAACTTGTTGTTGAAATCCCACAGGTCGGCGAAGTCGTCAACCAAACGATAACCATAACTGCTGGTGGTTCCTGGCGTACCATTGATGTCGGCGAACTCGGCAGCAGCCTGAGCGTTCTTGCCTTCGTACAGGTATACTTTGCCCAACAGCGCCTTCGCGGCGCCACGTGTGAGGCGGCCACTTTCTGCTATGTCCAGGTCGTACGGCATCGGCAGATCGGGTGCTGCCTCGTTGAGGTCTTGCTCGATCTGAGCATACACATCATTTGGATCTGCTTGAAGAACATCATACATGCCGTTGGCCGTTAGCGGTTCCAGCAAGAGCGGGATATTTTTGAACATCCGAACGAGATTGAAATAGTACAGTGCTCTCAACGCTTTGGCTTCCGCTCTGAAGCGCGCCTTTTCATTGTCGTTCATGTCTACTCCTTCCAGTTTCAAAAGCAACGTGTTTGCTCTGAAAATTCCCTGGTAGTGATCATTCCAGAAACTGCCGGGCATGTTGTCTGGCGTCAGGATAAAATCATCAAAGCGATGGATCTGCAAACCATCGGTAGGAGAACCTCCTCCGGCAACATTGTCGTCGGAGCCGGCATTCATCATGGCAACCATGTTCTCAAATCCTCCCGTGTTTTTACGGATGGCATCGTACACGCCCACGAGCGCCGAGTACGCCTGGTCGCGGTTAGAATAATAGTTTCCCGTCAGGAATGCACCTTTCGGTGGAACATTCAGAAAGTCTTCAGAACATCCAACCAGCACAACCATCAGAAGTGCCGTCGTTATATATTTTAATTTTCTTGTTTTCATAGTCAATTAAATTTCATCGTTAACTCATGCGACATTAAAGTTGAATCTGGAGACCAACCAGGAACGAACGCGCCTGTGGATACTGACCTTTGTCAATACCAAATACATTTCCGCCGACTTCAGGGTCAAATCCAGTGTACTTCGTGAAAGTCAACAGGTTCTCAGCCGACACATACGGGCGCAGTTTGTTGACGCCGATTTTCTTCAACACACCAACGGAACGAACATTGTATCCCAGCTGAACAAGTTTGAAGCGCACGTAGTCGCCGTCCTCCAGGTAGAAGTCTGACATCCGACCAAAGTTTTGATTGGGGTCGGTGCTGGTTAGTCGCGGATATACATTCGACGTGCCTTCGCCGGTCCAACGGCCGAGCACTTCCGTAGAATAATTCGCTTTGCCAATATCGAGTCGCCTCAGGCCCTGGAAGATTTTGTGGCCACCTGCACCCGTAGCAAAAACCATCAGGTCGAAACCTTTGTATTCAAAATTCAACGTGATGCCGAAGGTGTACTTGGGAAGACTGGTCCCCAGGAAAGTGCGGTCGAGATCATCGTCGGTAATCTCACCATCGCCATTGATGTCCACCCAACGGAAGTCGCCAGGTTTCGCTTTTGGCTGAAGAAGTTCTCCATCAGCGTTGACATAGGCATCAACTTCTTCCTGTGTTTGGAAAATACCATCAGTCTTGTAACCGAAGAACGCGTTGAAGGATTGACCTTCTTGCGTCCGCGTGATGGTACCCATACCCTGGAAGCCAGCGTCGCCTGCAATGTAGTTCACGTCGGAGGCTACATAAGTCATGGTGTTCTTCAGGGTTGCGAAGTTTCCGGATGCGGAGAAGTTCAGGTCTCCGAACTTCTTGGTGTACTTAAGCTCGATTTCAATACCGGTGTTCTCCATGTCAGCGATGTTACCCACAGGTCTCTCTGTTACGCCCACGTATCCAGGAATTGTTATCGGACGAAGGATACCTGAAGTTTTCTTGATGTAGTAATCGAAGGTCAGGTCGAAGTCATTGAACAGTGTCGTTTCAAAACCAACGTTAATCTGATTGGTAGTTTCCCATTTCAAGTCGGGGTTATCCAAAGAGGATGGTGAATAACCGTTGATTACATTCCCGCCAATCGAATAATTGAATCCGGGAGGAACCAGCGACAAGAATCCGTACTCCCGAATTCCATCGTTACCCGTTACGCCAAAACCGCCTCTGAATTTGAAGTAGTCCACGTAATCGTTGCTCGGCCAGAACTCTTCTTCCGAAATGTTCCATCCTACAGATGCTCCCGGGAAAACACCGTAGCGGTTGTTGGCGCCAAAGCGATTGCTTCCGTCACGGCGAATAATGGCTGTTAACATGTATTTCTCTTTGTAACTGTAATTAACGCGGCTAAAGAGTGAGGTCAACTTATGCCAGTTGTCGTTATTTTCGATTCTTCCTTCTGTTGTATAAGCGCTGGCCGTATACTCTGATGAGGAAGTATAGAAATTAAGCGACGCCTCACGATAATCGTTTACAGGCAGGTCATACAAGGTGAATGAATTTCCGCCACCGACGTTCGATACGTACGCGCCCTGACCTAACAATACTGACAAGCTGTGATCGTCGTTGAACGTTTTGGTGTAGGTGATATAGTTTTCAAGGTTCCAGTTCGTTCTGTTGTTGATGTTCCGGTAGTAAAAGTTTTTCTGCTGGTTAAGACCACCGCCGGAACCGAGGTAGTACCGTGGCGAAAATCCTTCATCGCCCCAAAACGAAAGCTTGCCGGAAAACACCGACTTCACTCTGATGTTCGGCGTGATGGCTGCCTCCAGCGACAAGTTTCCTACCACGTTGTCATCCCAGTTCTTTCTTCCCAGCTGCGTTTGCACATAGGCTTTCGGGTTTGACATTTCTTGCATGCCAGCAGTGGAAATACCAAAGACTCTGCCCTCGTCATCTCTTACGGCATGATCAGGATACAAACTTGGATTTGAAAGTTTAGCGGCATCGGTCTCGTACACCGGCGTGATCGGATCGAGGTTAACAGCAGAACTTAATGGACCGCCATACTCGCTGTTGGTGTTACCAAGGCCCTGGCTGTTCGTGTGCGTATAACCAAGCGTTTGGCCAAACGTGAAAATCTTCGAGAGTTTGTGCGTTGAATTCAGACGAACATTGTATTTCTCAAAATGTGAAATATCTGTCGCGACGATACCTTCATCTTTCTGATATCCAAGCGAGACAAAGAAAGTTGACTTCTCATTTCCACCGGAAAGTCCGAGCTGGTGGTTGGTGCGCATGGCGCTGCTGTTGAAAATAGTGCTTTGCCAATCAGTGCCTTCACCGTAGGAAGCTGGATTAGCGTATTCAGCGGTACCGCCACCGCCGACTGCGCGCTCATTCATGATGGTCGCGTACTGCGTCGCATTCAACAAATCCAGTTTGCGTGCGGGCGCGGACGTTCCCAAAAATCCGTTGTAGTCGATGGTGAATTTTCCGGCCTTACCTTTTTTGGTCGTCACAATGATAACGCCTGCCGCGGCGCGCGTTCCGTAGATCGCAGCAGAGGTGGCATCTTTCAGAACTTCGATTGATTCGATGTCGGATTGGTTCAGGTAGCCGATGCCGCCTGCATCAACCACAATACCGTCGACTACCCAAAGTGGATCGTTCGCACCCAGTGTAGTAACACCTCTGATGCGAATGGTGGATGACGAACCTGGCTGACCAGAATTTTGCGCAATGGTCACACCCGCCACGCGGCCTTGCAGCGCTGTTTCGATTCGTCCGTTCGGAACGTTTGTCAAACTTTGACCAGTCACTTTTGAGATCGCGCCGGTGACTTCCGATTTTTTCTGTTCACCATATCCCACGACGACAACTTCGTTCAGCGTCGACACGTCTGGTGAAAGCGAGATGTCCAACGTGGTTTGTCCAGCGATTTGAATTTCCTGTGATTCAAATCCAACAAATGATATTACCAGCACTTCGTTTCCGGATTGAAGAGCCATTTCAAATTTGCCCTCCGGATCGGTGATCGTGCCTGTGGTGGTGCCTTTCACCTGGATGTTTACGCCGGGAAGTGTCTCCCCGGAACTTTGGTCTTTCACAGTCCCCGACAGCACGCGGGTCTGCGCCTGGCTTACTCCCCAGAACATGGAAAGCAACACCATGAGGGACATCGTTCGCCCCTTGAATGTGTGTAGAATTGTTTGCATACAGTTTTGTTTTTGTTTGGGTTCAACGGTTTGCTTTGTTCAAACAAACGGTTGCAATGAGAAGTCTAAAGTATTGGGCAGGAGGGGCGGAAGTAAAATTCCAGCTTACGGCTTGATTACTACGAAGGCAGATTTACCCTACGTCAGGGTTACATCTAACACAAATAAGAAACTGAATTTCAACGCCTTGATTTGGCGTTAGAGCAGAATTCGAAAGTGAAATTTCGACTACTTTGTCGCATCGCAACTACCGAAAAGTGTTGCGAAGCACGAATCAGGAATAACTTTCTATCCGCTTCTCGGCATAGAACCGCTCCAGAAAACGCGCCATATCTTCTTCATGCGCTATTCCCATTCTTTTGCGCAAGCGGTATCGCGCAGTTTCAACACCGCGAACGGAAATGTTCTGGATCGATGCGATTTCCTTATTCGTCAGGTTCATCCTGACGAAAGCGCAAAGATGAAGTTCTTTGGCTGTGAGGTCATGATAAGTAGCTCTCAGACGTTCAAAAAAAACTTCATGCACCTTTTCAAAGTTGGTTTGAAAGACCTTGAAGTGTTCTTCGTTGGCCAGGCTGAGATTGATCTTGCGGATCAATGAGCGCACCAGCAGACGACCATTCTCATTCTTCATCTGATCTTTCATCTCTTTCAGGTCGTCATGGATTTCGGTGAGCAACTCCTTTTTCTTTACCATCAACACCGTATAATTCACCAACTCCTTACTCTTATATACAACGTCGCCTTCCAGGAGCTCTTTGTCCTTTAATATATTGTCGCGCTCGCCGACCAGTCGCATGCGCTCGATCTCCAATTCCAACATGCGGCGTTTTTCCATTTCTTCTGCCCGCGTCTTCTCGCGCTCTCTGCGAATCTTTCGCCTGATAAAATAATACAGCAGATAAACAAAGAGCGATCCTACTACAAAATAGAGTGCGTAAGCCAATCGCGTCTGGTACCATGCCGGCAAGACTTCAAAACGATAAGTCGCTTCCTTCGCACTCTCTCCCAGCAGGCTCCTTGCTTTCACATGGAAAGTGTATTCGCCGGGTTTCAGCACGTTCCATTCTTTCCTGGCGCTTTCCTGCCATTCGGACCAACCTTCATCCAGCCCTTCCAGCATGGTGCTGTACTGAACGCTTCGTTTCCGTTGTAGCCCGGGGGCTGAAAAAACAAAAGTGAGATTGCGCGCCATGGCAGGCAACTGAATCACATTCGATGCTAAGGGTAAACGTGCTGTCGTTTTGTTATCATCTTCGCTAGTATACTGAATGGATGAGAATTGAATATTCGCCTCGCGGGCTTTGTCGTGCACTTTCAGATCAAAGAGGTACAACCCAAAGTTCGTTCCTACCAATACCGATCGATTGTGATTGAAGGGCACGACACATTCCATACTTTGAATGAATTGTCCCTTCAACTCGAGGAAGAGCCCTTTTTTGAGAACAGGTTCTGCTTCCTCTGTACTGAAATATCCAACTTCATCGCCGTGCACGAACCATGTCAAGCCTTCGGTCTGGAAGATCCGGCGAACGTTGAGTTTGTTTCCAAACAAAGTAGTGAGGAAGGGATGGCTCACAAATTCGTTTTGCTCTTTATCATAAGTGAAGATTCCGCCGTTGGTGGTGAAGACGACTCCCTTGCGCCACTGTGAGACGTTGTTGTTGAATTTCGATGGAAGACCATTTTCATCCGTGAAGTGCTCCACGCTGAAAACGTGCTCATACTCTTTATCAACCTTAATATGGAAGACACCCTTATAACCATGACAGATCCAGAAATCTCCCGGACGCTCCTGCTGAATGTCGCGGCTTGACTCATTGAAGCCGTCAAGCTTTCGGATTACCTTAAAACCATTCTCTTTATTATAATGGAGCAGGTAAATTCCTTCGTATGCACAGGCGAAGTAATCGTGCGGCCTTTCCTGGATGGGTACCACTTTCCAAATCCCCGGCGTATCGTCAATGTATTTGTAGTTGAGGCCGTCCAATTCGAAAACACCTTTGTCGTGACTGCACAATAATTTCCCTTCGAACTGTTGAAAACTCCAGCCCCTTCCCTCCAGCCCCGGGATCACATCAAAATCGTTTCGCGTGATGTTGGCCAACTTGGTCAACGGTCTTGAAACATGAACGCCCTGGTTGGAAGCCACGTAAAGTCTTTGATTGTAAATGGTGACATCATAAACCGACACACCTTCCAACAATATTGAAGCAGGAGATCCGGATGATATACAATCAATACCAGCATCAAGCATGACCCATACATTTCCATTGGTCGTTTCAACAATGTCATTAACGATGTTGGGCTGGATGTCCGCCAGACTTTGGAACACCACCGGCGTCGCCTGTACGGCTGCCGAGAGTACTTTATTTCTAAGCGTGCCCACGTAAAGGTTTCCGTCGGAACAAATTCTCGCGCAGGTAACAATGTCGCCGGAAGACTTTTCTAAAATCCGCGTGATGAAACGCGTTGTTCGTTTGGTCGGGTCGACTGCATACAACGATCCTTCGCGCGTAATGCCATAAAATTCATTCACATTATAACCCGACAGGATGGTGAGCAAGGTCTCGCCTTTGAATTCGGCGGGAGTATACGCTGGAAGTGATTCCAATGAACTCAAATCAAGATAGCGTGTCTCGGCGCCATCGCGCACATAGACGCGATCATTCATCACAAAAGAACTCGCAAAGGTAGTCTCTGCGGTTACTGTGAACGCCTTGCTGCCATGCAGCGCGATTACTTTTTTGTGCGCACGTAGGATTATATAACCCTGAGCTTCATGGATTGACCAAATGTTTTCTGTGTTTCGATCTTCGGGGCGAAGCAATGAGGTGAGCGATTCATAAGTGTATTCTCCGAAGTTATTCTTCTTCACCAGTCCAAACTCGCTGTACGCGCCCGCGTAAATTTGTCCGTTGCTTCCGGCAAAAACACTGCGCACAGAAGATCCATTGGGGAGAACAACTTTTTTCCAAACCTCTCCATCAAAAATCAGAACACCTTCATCGTTTCCAAAGTAAAGGACGCCATCCTTATCCTCGCACATGCTGTAAACACGCGGATGGCTTTTGAAATCATTGCGGGTATAATGGGTTACAGGTTGAAATCCCTTTACATGGGTGGAGTCCATCCCACCAGCCATGACAGCCACTGGGCTGCTTATAATAAAGAGGCATCGAACCGCAAACCGAACAAAATATCCCTTTCCCATATTTTCCCGAATATCAAAATAACTCCTTGAAAATCAACTCAATTTTATGCGAGTAGTAATCATGACGTGCCCAGAACGCAAAACGTAGCAATAAAAACGAGTCACCATTCTCCGGAAATAGATCAACATGAAATATACTTGAAATCGATTCCTGGAATGAAATCCCAGAACCGGCCAAACGCTATTATCCATGATGAAATTTATTTCCCCGAAGCTACTACTCCTGGTGACTCTTGTTGTTACCGCAACTGGCGCCAGTTCGCAATACTTGCATCGCCAAGGTAAAGATATTGTCGATGCACAAAACAATCCAGTGATTTTGCGCGGCATGGGACTCGGCGGCTGGATGCTGCAAGAAGGATACATGTTGGAGACCAACAGCTTTGCGAATCCGCAACATGAGATCCGTGCAAAGATCGTCGACCTGGTTGGCGAAAGTAACGCGCAAATCTTCTACGATGCCTGGCACAAAAATCATTGCACGCGCAAGGACATTGATTCATTAGCGGCTTGGGGATTTAACTCGGTCAGGTTGCCAATGCACTACAATCTTTTCACACTGCCCATTCAAAGTGAACCGGTGCCTGGACAAAACACCTGGCTCGACAAAGGGTTTGTCATGGTTGATAGTTTGCTGAAGTGGTGCGCCGCCAATCACATGTACCTGATCCTGGATTTGCACGCTGCACCCGGTGGCCAGGGAAATGACGCCGCCATTTCAGATTATGATGTTACAAAACCATCGTTATGGCAAAGTGACGCGAACAAACAAAAGACCATCGCATTGTGGCGCAAACTGGCGGATCGCTACAAGAATGAACCCTGGATCGGTGGATACGATCTGATCAACGAGACCAACTGGAATTTCGAGGGCACGAACAAGAATGGATGCGATGAGCAGAACAACGCTCCGCTCAAGCAACTCTTCAATCAAATTACAGCGGCTATCCGCGAGGTGGATACCAACCACATCATTTACATCGAGGGAAATTGCTGGGCGAACAATCACAATGGTCTTCTTCCCTTTACGGACAATAATACGGTGCTTAGCTTTCATAAGTATTGGAACAACAACGATCTTGGTTCGCTACAGGATGTCATCAATAAAAGAAATCAAAACAACGTGCCATTGTGGTTAGGTGAGACCGGCGAGAATTCCAATTCATGGTTTACCAGCGCTATAAAAATTCTCGAAGCCAACAATATCGGGTGGGCCTGGTGGCCGATGAAAAAAGTAAACTCCATCGTCAATCCGCTGACGGTAGTGAAAAACCAGGGCTATGAGAACCTGTTGAACTATTGGAAGAACGGCGGCGCGAAACCTTCTTCCGCTGATGCCATGGCGGCGCTGATGCAGCTCACGGAGAATTTAAAAATTGAAAACAACATTTTCCGGCCGGATGTGATTGACGCGATGTTCCGTCAACCGTATAGCAGTTCTACCAAGCCTTTCAAAAAACACAAGGCTCCCGGCGTCGTACACGCCAGTGACTTTGATCTTGGCCGGTTGGGCAAAGCCTACTACGATGTAGACACCGGCACGTATCACGTTTCCATCGGCGGCGGATATACCGCATGGAATGCCGGCTGGACTTATCGCAACGATGGTGTCGATTTGCAAACCAATACAGACCCCGATCCACTCTCGAATGGCTACAACATTGGTTGGACCAAAAAAGGTGAGTGGACGCAATACACCATTCATGTTGACAGCACAGCGGGATACAATGTCGGGATACGCTACTCATCCAATGGCGCGACTATTCTCCGACTCATGATCGACGGAAAAGATCTTACACAACCGATCAACCTCGTGAGCTCCGGCGGTTACGGAACCTGGAAGACGCATACCCTTCAGGATGTGGTACTGCGCAAGGGAAGTCACACGATGCGTTTGTGGATTGAAAAGGAAGGTATGAACCTCTCCTTCGTTTCGTTTACACTGAGCAAAAAAGTAAGTGAAGTTCCGCTGAAGAAAGTGGGAGCGCTCACTGATCCGCAGGGAACGACGATCAAATTAATGCTCAGCAAAGAAGCGCAAGAATCCACGATAACACCTGATGGATTTTCCCTCACAATAAATAACGCGGATATCGAGATTATTTCCGCTACTCCGGGAACAGATGACGCAGAGCTGATTCTTACCCCTCGCCATCAAATTTATTATGGCGATGCGGCGTACCTTTCTTATAACGGAACAGCCATAACATCGACCGACGGATTTGTGTTGGAGACTTTTGCTGATTACCCCATTTTCAACACGATACCCTTTCACCACAGTCTTCCCGGACAGGTTCAAGCCGAAGATTTTTTTTTTAATGCTGGTCTCCAAACGGAACCCACCACCGATGTCGGCGGCGGTCTAAACATTGGGTACACCGACAAGGACGATTATCTCGAATACCTGATTCTCGTCCCCGATTCGGGCAATTACAAAATCGATGCGCGCGTTGCATCGCTCAATACTGGTGGAGCGATGGAACTGCAACAACTTTCACAATCGAGAACTTTGTTGAACTCAAAAACGCTGACGTTCACAGCCAGCGGCGGGTGGCAGACCTGGAAAACGGCATCCACGCAGATGACCCTGGACGACGGAGCGTCCATATTGAAAGTAATTGTCACGCAACCTTCCTTCAATCTGAATTGGTTCCGTTTCATCGCCAACATTGTAACCGATGTTGAAGTGACGCCACAGCAAGAAATTGTGCTGTTTCCTAACCCAACCGCAGGCCCCGTGACGGTAACCACAAAAGATATCAATCGCCGATATCAAACCATTATTATCCGCGATCTACTGGGCAGAGTTGTCCGTGAATTTGATCGCGTCACCGAACGCGTGATGGAACTCGACATCAGCGCACTGCCGCGCGGAACGTACACGGTTGAAATCATTACCGATAACGGGCGCACGAACTCCCGACTGGTCAAATATCCCTGATTCCTTCCCTGACCCATGGTTAAAACCATGGGCTTTCCCTGGTATTTGTTAAATTCAACATCACATTTTCAAAGCGTGTATGTGTTTTCACAAATCCCTGGCTAAAAAGGAGCAAGAACTCCTCGATCACTATTCCGCTTCGTTTGATAACATCAAAGCTGAAAATGAAGTTATCCAAGCGCAGTTTTCAGCTTTGATGCATAAAGATGAAAAGCTGGATGCCTTATCCCTGAGCAATCCTGCAGAGATTCACAATCTCCTCGTTGCTTATTCACAAAAGGATTCTCTGCCCGCGCACTACTCCAAGCAAGAGTTATCTGAATTGAAACGCTGCTTAAAACACCTGGCCAGCTTTCGCGACAATGGTATTTACCGATATCATGAAAATGGTTTTGATTACCTCCCAACGCCGATCATTACCGCGGGCGACCCAACCAACTTCAAACTCTTCCATTGGGGGCTTGTTCCTTTTTACATGACCGACTGGGAAAAAGCAACCATACTTCGAACCCAAACCCTCAACTGCATCTCAGAAGAAATGTATGAGAAGCCTTCCTTCCGCGATGCCGCAAAAAATGCACAACGATGTTTGATCCCTGTCACTGGATTTTTTGAATGGCGATGGTTGGATGAAAAAGGTACCGTGAAGATTCCATACTACATCACCTTCCGCGATCAGAAGGTAAGGTCCATGGCTGGATTGTACAGCCGCTGGAAAGACAAAGCAACGGGCGAGTACTTTTACAGCTACACGGTGTTAACCACGAAGGCCAACAGTATTCTTGAATATGTTCACAACAACAAGAAACGAATGCCGGTGTTCATTGCTCAGGAAGATGAAAAGGCATGGTTGAATAAAGATCTATCCAAGAATGATGTGCTCGAGCTTTGTCAACCTTCGCAAGACCATGCTATGCGTGCCTTTACAATTTCAAAGCTCCTGACGACGAAGAATATTGTCACGAATGTTCCGGAAGTATTGCAACCTATGAATTATCATCAAGCTATTCTCGAGGCGAGTCAATACCTGGAATCCGGTGATAAGAAAAAAGCGCTGGAAGCTTTTAAGAATTCAGTGAGTGGAGATAAGTTAAAGATTGAAGATCTCGCCCATGCTGCCGGGCAGGAGATTATTGCGGAGTTGGAGTTGGCGTGAGGGTGTGGGTGTGATTCAACCGCAAAGGCGCTAAGACGCAAAGTGTCCGCAACGCTTGGCGGCAACTTTGCGTCTCTGCGGTGAAAAATTTCGAACCACAGGTATTTAATTGTGAATTGTCTATCTGTCTCACTTAAAATTCCTTCCCTTCGAAAACACATCCCCCTGTACTCCTGCTTTTTGAGAATGGTCTCTTGTATCGGGCCCTTTCGAAGTCGTTTCATCAGCGCGAGACCTTAAACCGAGCGTTGATGTTTCTCTTTTCTGATTCACGAGTTGGTTTAACAGCTTCGAAATGTCAAAGCACTTTCGCACGATCACGTGGATAACTTCGCCCTCTACCTGCAATTTCCCCTCCACCATCAACAACCGGGATTGAATAATTTCTTTTCGGTATTGATCAAATAGTTTTTGGAAGACCACCAGGTTTGCTGTTCCTGTCTCATCTTCCAGGGTGATAAAACAAATTCCACTCGCTGTTCCTGGTCTTTGGCGCACCAGGATCAGTCCGGCTACTCTTACAGTATCACCATCCTTCGCTTTTGACAGTGACGCAGTAGCAACAACCCGAAGTAAATCAAGTTTCTCCCGAAGGAAACTGACCGGGTGAGCTTTCAGCGAAAGAGACATTGAACTGTAGTCGTGCACGACATGTTCGGACAATGGCATCTCAGGAAGCTTGATGTTCTTTTCCGCCGCATCGTTTAAGTTTTGTCCTTCAAAAATGGATTGGTGCTGATGATCTTTGGTTGAAACTTTCCACAACGCATTTCTCCTGTCCTGGCCCAGCGAACGGAATGCATCGGCATCGGCGAGTTGCTCAAGAACGGATTCTGATATTCCAATTTCGCGCAGCTGATGAATCGATTGATACGGTTGCGTTCTGCCACTAATCAATTTCAGAATATCTTCTTCGCGCATACCTTTCACCTGCCGAAATCCCAATCGCGTAGCGAAATACTTCCCTGACTTTTCTTCAAGCTTGTTATCCCAGTCAGAAAAATTAACATCCACCGGCCTTACTTCAACGCCGTGGTTCTGCGCATCAATAACGATTTGCGCCGGCTGGTAAAAACCCATCGGCATACTATTCAACAGCGCGCAGGCAAATACATCCGGGTAATAACACTTCAACCATGACGAAACATAAACAAGAAGTGCGAAGCTCACCGCGTGGCTTTCCGGGAAACCATAGCTGCCAAAACCCTCAAGCTGTCTGAATACACGTTGCGCATACTCCTTGCTATATCCTTTCGCTGTCATCCCATTGATCAACTTATCCGCAAAATGAGAAATCAAACCGCTCACCTTAAAGGTCGCCATGCTTCGTCTCAACTGATCTGCTTCCGCCGGCGTAAATCCAGCGGCGACAATCGCGATCTTCATGGCTTGCTCCTGGAAGAGCGGAACGCCCAGCGTCCGGCCTAAAATCTCTTCCAACTCCTTCGAAGGATAAACAATCGGCTCTTCTCCATTTCTTCTTCTTAAATAAGGGTGTACCATATCACCCTGTATCGGACCGGGCCTCACGATCGCAACTTCAATAACCAGATCGTAAAAACATTTTGGTCTTAACCGCGGTAGCATGGATTGCTGCGCACGGCTTTCTATTTGAAATACGCCAATGGTATCGGCGTGACTTACCATTTCATAAACAGCCGGATCGTCCTGCGGAATGTTGGCCAGCGTGAGATCAAGGCTGTAATGTTGCTTCGCCAGGTCGAAAGCTTTGCGGATGCACGTCAACATCCCCAATGCCAGCACGTCTATTTTCATAAAGCCGAGCGCGTCGATGTCGTCTTTATTCCATTCGATGTTGGTGCGATCCTCCATTCGCGCGTTGAGTATCGGGCAGAGATCCGAAAGTTTTCCATCAGTAATCACAAACCCACCGGTGTGTTGTCCGAGCTGGCGTGGGAAGCCCATGAACTGTTGCGTAAGTTCAAGTACCTTTCTGATCGTCGGGTCATCCGGATTAATGCCCTGACTGATGATTCTGTTTTTATCAAAACCTTCATCCTTAAAATCCCAGATCAAGCCTGAAAGCCGGTTGATGGTATCAACAGAAAGTCCCATGGCTTTGCCTACATCGCGGATGGCACCTTTGTGATGTTGCTGTGTAACCGTGGCGACAACGGCGGCGCGATCGCGACCATACTTGTTATAAATGTATTGCATCACTTCCTCTCGTCTTTCGTGTTCGAAGTCCACGTCTATATCTGGTGGTTCGTTCCGGGCAGAGGAAATAAACCGTTCGAAGAGCAAATCAAATTTTGATGGATCAACCGAGGTAATACCCAGGCAATAGCAGACCGTAGAGTTCGCTGCAGATCCCCTACCCTGACAAAGAATTTTCTGTTCGCGCGCGAATCGAACGATGTCGTACACCGTGAGGAAGTACTCAGCATAGTTTACCTCCGCGATGAATTTGAGTTCGTATTCAATATTCGCCTTTACCCTGTCGGGTATGTTTTCACCAAAAATCTGGTGGGCACCCTGCCAGGATAAAAATGTCAGTTCTTCTTGTGGCGTTCGGTTATCGGTCGTGATCTCTTTTGGATACTTGTACTTTAATTGATCGAGTGAAAAGGTGCAAGCTTCTTCAATGCGTTTCGTTTGCCTGATCGCGTCAGGATATTGTCGAAACACCCGGATCATTTCCTCTTGTGACTTCAGATATCTTTCCGCATTGGGATGCAAACGAAAGCCAGCATTGTGAATGCTACATTTCTCCCGAACGCAAGTCACGACATCCTGCAGTTCGCGGCGCAAAGGATGATGGTAATGAACATCGTTAGTGGCCACCATCGGAACCTTCAACGTTTTTGCCAACGCTTGAATGCGATGAAGCTGCTTCATATCATCGCCACCATAAGCGCGCGATGCAGCGATAAAGAGATTCTCCTGTAAGGTTTCCCGATACTCACGCAATTGCTTTTCGACTGACGGTTCAAAATCAAACGCTTCGTTCAGTGATGCTGGTGGGAGTACAATAAAGATTGTACCCTTAGCATAGTGGTACACATCCGCTTTATACAAATCACATTTACCTTTTTCCGTTCGCAGGTTGCCAACGGTTAGCAAGTTGGAGATCCGAGCGTAGGCGCCAAGATCGATTGGAAATGCCAGCAGACTCGGCCCATCGATCAGATCAAGTCGACATGCCGGAATAATCCGGATACCCAATCGCTTCGCTGCTGCATGACCGCGCACGATTCCAGCAAATGTATTCCTGTCTGTGATGGCGATAGATTTATAGCCATAGGCTGCAGCCTGCTCCACCATTTCCTCGGGATGGGATGCTCCGCGGAGAAAACTGAAGTTCGTCGTGACTTGTAATTCGCAGTAATCCATACACCACCTCCATTAAGCAAAGAAACCATGCAGAAACCAGCGATAGGTTTTGTCGTGGTAGTGTCCCAGGCGAAAGATCCAATACCGATTCCCTTCCTCATCCTCCACACGATAGTAATCGCGATGTTGTCCGCCTTGAATCCACCACTCTTGTTCAATGCGTTCGGGTCCATCTGCTTTTACAATCTGGTGCACTTTGTTCTTGTAGCGGAACAACATCGGCGGATAATCGGGAATGGGCGCGGTGACTTCAATCACTTCCGGCGTTCGTAAAAGTTGCAAGGGCCTTACCTTGCCAACCTGATAGTTGGCCGTGGGCTCTTCTGAAAGTGAAGTCGCTTGCCGGAAGGAACGTTCGGGCCAGTAGTGTTCATCCGGTAAGTATCGCTGCACGGCATTCAGTCCGATCCTGTTGGTCAATCGATCAACGAGTTCTGATAACCTGGAGTCTTTCAATCCACCCAACGATTTCCACATGGACTCTTGCGCAGGGAGGTGCTCTTCAACCTTGGGAGCGCTTAGTACAAATAGCTCGATACCCAAATCGGGTTCGATGCCCGATAGTTTTTCTCCGAACAGTTTGAAAAGATGATTCACATTGCGCGACGGGCGACTGGTACTAATATTTACGCGCTCCACTTTTCCATCGACACGATAACATACAAACACTGCTGATCTCAGACCTTTCTGTTCCTCCTGGAGTCTGCCGCAAAGCGTTTCCAACAATTGCTGCAGTGCAATTTCAATACCGGTCAATGTAACGATGGGCTCAAGGCAGGGCAGCCGCTGCTGGTAAGGTTCGAGCGGTATCACCGGTTGCATCATTTCAATTTCAGCTCCCAGCGCCATATCGAGCCGCGTCATAAATTCTTTTCCAAAGCGTCGCAGCAGCGACGATCGCGGCATGTTGATAAACTCACTTACCGTATGAAGACCTAATTTGTGAAGGCGTTCGCTGATCTCATCTTCAATGCGAAGGCCTTCGGGCGGCAAACTCATGAATGCCGATGGATGATTTTCAGCAGTAATGATTAACGACTCCTTTCCGAAGCGCGCCATACCCCACGCTACTCCAATAGTATCAGCCATGGCCACGCGGACATGGTAGCCGCGCGCGTTTAATTTTTTTGTGATCGCCTCGGCGTACTGATCATCACCACCCCATAGATGAGAGCAGCCCGTTGCATCGATGAGCAAGCCATCGGGAGAATCGATAGCAACAATAGGTGAAAAGCGAATACACCACTCGGCAAGTTTCCGGAGCAGGCGTTCGGGCAGATCGGGGATATCATTGAATACTTCCAGGTGAGGAAGGATGGCCCGCGCATCAGCGAGCGCCATTCCTCTTTCGATTCCCTTTGATTCCGCCAGCGTATTGGTTCCGGTGATGATCATGCGTCCATGTACGGGCGCACTCAACACCACCGGAGTATCTTTCAGGTGTGGAGAGCGGATGGTGAACCAATCCGTTCTGAGATAACGGAACCATATGGAGACGAAACGATTCGACATATCCTCATCCCCATTGTCGTTTTCGTTCTTTGATCTCGAATACTTCGCGCTCCAACGGAACAAATTTTCCTTCTCTCCATTGAACCTGCCATGTTGTTGGCTTACCATTTCGCACACGCAATAGTTCTACATGCCAGGTGGGAAAACCAACGCCGGGAAGATCATCAATAGCTTCACTCATTCTTGGCGTGATCTTCCAACGCGAGACAGAAGCGGTGGAGTGGTTGTTGTGTTTATTTCGATACCGGATTACAAAACCTGTCACTTCACTTTGGTCGACGGCCAGTTGAAGTCGTCGTGAATCGTTAAAGGCAATGTCAGTCAGCTCACCGACTACCGCGGTGATGGCTTTGCATCGCAGCGCTTCGTTCATAGCCCACTGAACTTCCTTTTCATTTTTCAGATCAATGAAGATGAACTGCTCCGGCTCCAGTCCGAAACTTTTTAACGCGGGTGGAAATATTTTTCGAGCCGTGCTGATCCACAAACATGTTCCTTGTTCACCCATAAGGTTCGAGAGCAAACCGACAACGAAGCCTGCCGTGGCAGCGAGGTCTTCCGGTTTTTCCGATAAGAATTCATGAATGCATCCGGTGGGAAAAGTAGCGTTGGGAAATGCGTTTTTAAATAGCCCGAGATTGCTGGAGGAACCCGATAACACTGGCCGCTTGAATCCTTCTATACGGAGGATGTCATCACGAAGTGTTGAGATAATATCGGATTTCGATGCGCTTGCCACGACCTGGACTCATTAGGTCGTCAAATGTAAAGTAACTAATATATTTAGTAAAGAAATCTAACTATTTTAGTTTTGACCCACATTTCAGGCCGAATTTAAGGGTTTTTTAGTGTGGTATCCCCATAATTCCAGCATAAGCCCCAAAGTAGGAAAGGGTTGAAATCTGTTTAAGAATGAAATAACCGTGGTAGGTAGTTTTTATTCTTCCGTTCAAATTTGTTTATCCATAAATTCTGACCACCATGAAACGGGTCTTTACTTTATTCGCAGTGGGCATACTGATTCTCACACAACTTTCAGGATGTGAAGAATATTATTTCTCGAAGCCACAACCTGTAGATGGTAAAAATATTTACATAACCCCGAAGGAATGGAGAGGGGCTTGGGTTGACGATTCGGAAATTATGATTATTGGAGAAGACTTCTTCGCCATCGTAGAAAGAAAAAGTAAGAAAAAGGTCTACAACGGTATTTGGAATAAAGGGATGAATAAACCGAATACGACGGTTGACTCCATCTACACATTCGATGGTGGACTCAGGGAAATTCAGTACGATTCGCTTCTTAATACAAGGGATACTGTTATTCACTACAAATTATATAAACAGAAAATTTACAAAGTAGAGGGAAGAAATTGCTCGCCTGGAATTCCTTATCAGCTTAAGGACGATACGTTGTATTTCAATGATCAGTCTACGGCCAAATTGTATCTCGGTAAAGGAGCTTTCCTTAGAAAAGTTTCTGAGAATCTTTACGTGCTCAATGTATTGAGTAATTCCGAACCCGATCAAAAAATTACTGGATGGTGGGCGGTTTCCGTTCTTCAATTTGTGCCTGGCAACAAACTCAAGCTCATGAGTTTCAGTTCCGCATTGATCAACAGTCCGGATCTCGTTTACAAAATGTCAGGTGAGTATGGTGGCGTTTTTTACTTTGAAGCTGCCTGGAAGAAAGCAGACATCCTGGAATGGACCAGGAAAGAATTGATCTATGACGATGGTGCTGGATTTGATTTAGGTGAGCGGATCACATTAAAAAAATATTTCTCAACGATAGATACGCTTTCAAACCTCCAACCGTGACTTCGGTGATAAAATATTTCTAGCACAACCCTCCCGTGCAAACAAACATTTTAATTTCGAATTCCGAGTTTCGAATTCCGAATTGGGTAGATTCACAATTCGAAATTCTAAACACCTAGAACCCTATGCCTCGTCTAACCTGCCAATCCTTTGTTCTGGTTTTGTCTCTGGCCTTCCTTTCAAGCTGCGAAGTCTACAACTTCTCAAAACCACAGCCCGTTGACGCTAAAAATATTTATGAATTCCCAACGGCATGGAGAGGAATTTGGGTGCATGATGGGGACTCCGTTATTATTGGAAAAAATTACTTTATCAGTACTTCCTTCCAGACCAGGAAAATCAAAAACGGCTATTGGGTAGAACCTCTAACCAAGGATCAAGTAGCATCTCATGATTCATTAGGCAATCTAAACCGCCACAAGTATGATGGTGGCTTGAAAAAAATCGTTTTAGATTCTTCGCGGAACCCGGTAGATACCGTCGAAGTATTTCGATTGATCAATGGGAAAATTTATGAAATCGATAAGCATCATCTCTCTCCTGGTGCCCCGTACACAGTATCCGGTGATACTTTGATGACGAGGGAGAATGGATCTATTGTTATCCATCTTGGGCCGGGTGCGTTTCTACGGCAGATTTCAGACCAGCAATACATTGTTAATGTGAGAAATGAATTAATATTTAATGAAGACGAAGGCTTAGGCTGGTGGCAAGTAGTACTTGCCCAGATCACAACTGAACAAGAATTAAAATTCTCGACCTTTGATTCCGAAATAGAAACACATCCAAGCCTGATATACGAATCGGGGGATAGCTATTATTTCGAAGCCTCCTGGAAGAAAGCTGAGCTGACTGAATTGATCAAAAAAGGTTTTTTTGACGACGATAGTGAAGGCCTGAAGATGAAAGAAAAAATCTCGCTCAAAAAATATCCGCACGATCCAAAATGACTTTTCATGCTGGGCGACGCGATAATGGGCAGCGATAAAACGGCGTAGGCACATTGCAAAACCTTTGTGAGACTTTGTGTCCTAGTGCCTTTGTGGCTAAAATCAGATAGGGTAAACTTTTCTTTGCCACTAAGACACGAAGGCACAAAGAAGCCACAAAGAAAGGTGCAATGATTTGAGCCATTCAGTAACTTATGATGAAATCCTTAAACCATGCATTCCTTCAACATCAACCGCCGGCGATTCCTGAAAGGTGCCGCCGCTACTGTCGCGCTCAGCGCCCTGGGTGCGAACGCGATGGATATCGTGCAAAAAAACTGGCGCGTAGGGCTTATCGGAACAGGGTGGTATGGTAAGAGCGATTTGTTTCGATTGATTCAGGTAGCGCCTGTCGATGTCGTCGCCTTGTGTGATGTCGACAAGAATCAGTTAAAAGACGCGGGACAGTTGGTGAGCCAACGGCAGAAATCTGGTAAAGTGCCACGCTTGTATGGTGACCATAGCAAGATGCTGGCAGAAAATCAATTTGACATTGTACTCATCGGCACACCCGATCATTGGCATGCGTTAACATCCATCGATGTGATGAAAGCCGGCGCAAACGCCTACGTGCAAAAGCCTATCAGTGTGGATGTGATGGAAGGCGAGGCTATGGTAGCCGCCGCGCGAAAGTATAAACGCACCATACAAATCGGTTTACAAAGAAGAAGTACACCACACCTGGTGGAAGCGAAAAAGAATATCATTGAGGCCGGGTTGCTGGGAAAGATCTCGCATGTTGAAATGTGCTGCTACTTTCCCATGCGCAACAATGCCAATCCGCCTGTTCAGGCCGTGCCTGATTTTTTAGACTATGAGCGATGGACGGGCCCTGCACCCCTTCGACCGTACGATGGTATTCCGCATGTGCGATGGTGGCGAGCATTTATGGAATACGGCAATGGCATCGTGGGTGATATGTGCGTACACATGCTGGACGCAGTTCGGTGGTCGCTGAATCTCGGGTGGCCTAAAAAAATTTCTTCGACTGGAGGGATCTTCATGGATAAAAGCGGCAAATCGAACATTACTGACACACAGACCGCCATTTTCGAATTTGATAATCTAACTGCCGTGTGGCAACACCGCTCCTGGGGATCACCGGTTGACCATGAATACCCGTGGGCTTATAAAATTTACGGAGAGAAAGGCGTGCTCTGCTGCAGCACGATGAAGTACGACTTCATTCCATTGGAAGGCAAGACCATTCATAAGGATGTGATTTACGAGCGCGAAAAGTATCCAGAAGATACGACGGAGAAAAGCATTGAACTCAATGCCGCGCCGGCGACACGGTATCAGATGCTCAATCTTCTCGGTGCAATAGAATCGGGAAGCAAACCTGTAGCGGATATTGAAGAAGGACATATCTCGACAGCAAGTTGCATACTGGCAAACATCGCGATGCAAACCGGGCGCGTGCTGATGTACGATCCAAAGACAAGACAAGTAGTCGGAGATCTGGAAGCCACGAAACTTTTACAGCGGAGTTATCGCGGGCCATGGGTACATCCCCTTCCGGAGACGGTTTAGTTTTACTTCACAAAAAAATCAATCGAAACAAACGCTCCCATCGGGCTCGGTTTTCGTCCGCGGCTAATGTCTTCATCAAACAATCGGTTAAGATTGTTTCCGGCAAGATCTTCCAATCTCGTTTCAACCTGTAGGACATAATGGCCCACTGGCCAGTGTTGAGCGGGTGTAAAATACATTCGCTCCTCTTCATCGCCTAGTTGCCACCGACCATCAATTTTCTTTCCTGATTCATTCACGACACTCATGGTCGACATCAACAGACTGTAGTCGAGCGGAGCGTTGAATTCAAGGCTAAAACCTTCGGTGCTTCCTGATGCAGGGACATGAAGCTTCCATCGCTTCGGGTCCGGCGAAATACTATCGCGATCTTCAACAAAAAACTCTTTCGTGAATGATCTCATCAAGGTCAATCCCTGTGTGTCTTTCCACCGATTACTAACGACGACCGAATACCGATTACCTTTTAGAAGTGGAGTGCCCAGCCTTTTATTCGGAATAAGATCGCGTTTAATCCTCCCCGGGTCCAACCAAATCGTCAGCAATGTTCTGTCTTCGTTCCACAATTCAGGTTGAAGATCCAGGAACGCGCCGTGAACAGTATCTTGATTTTGCAGCAGCGTAATGTATTTGGCCGACACACCTTCCTGCATAGGCTTGGAGAAATGAAGGTAGATCTTGAGTAAGTTTTCAGGTACAGTATCGCCTGTGGGATAAACGGTGATCAAGGCTGGCAAGTCATGCGCTGCCGGGATTTCAATGGTACTAATCTGTTTGTCGTTAACGCGGACAGCGTAATGCATTCCGCGCGTGAAAGGAATGAGGGGCTCGAAAATAATTTCATCGTCGGTCGCTTTATAGTTTCCCATCATCGCCACGGGTTGTTGTTCCGTAACCAGATGAACGATCATGCTTTGTTCCGGCGAGCCAGAAATGTTACCGATGGAATTCCTGGGAATGGAAATGCCCGTTGCTTTTCCATCCGTCCATAAAATTTTAATGTCGGAGGTTTTCTCTGAACAAGAAGAAAGTATAAGGCATACAAAAAAAATCAGGTTACACACGACGCGCAACCTGACTTCTTTAGTCCTGTCAAATATCATTGCAAGTACCAAGGAGCGTTGTCGGTAGTCCAAAGATCTAGAGACCCGTTGGACTTGCGTTGAAGAATAACCATTCGGTTTTCATCCATCTTATCCAACTGGAGAACATTGGTGATCGGCATGTTGACAAAAGGAACACCCTCGGTTGCAAAGTTCTCTTCCACCGGTGTGGTGAGTGATCCCTGGAAGGCTTCAATGTTTTTGAAATTTACGCGGAACACCGGGCGACTGCTGTTCGCCATGATCAGGTAAGACTTTCCATTGGCATTCATGGTGATCATGTCGAGCGGCTGATTGCCACTGCCCATCTCTGCTACTGTTCTGCCTTTCACATGGGTGCCAGGCTTCAGCTCATCCAGTGGAAAGAGCACAAGCGGCGTACAAGTATAGCTGGCGATGAGATACTTCTTTCCACTGATGGTGGCAGTAGTGAATGTCTTAATCGGTGAAGCGGTCTCATACTTGCCATGTGCGGCGTGATAGATTTCGAGCGAGGCAGCATCCTGTTTGTTCGTGAAGGGAAATGACATACTGCGGAATGTTGAAGCAAATTCCTGATTAGAAAGTCCACTCACCATGACTTTACCATCAGCGTAGGCCAGGTCGGAAATGGATGAAACTCTTAGCGGACGTCCACGCTGATCTTTGGCATCTTCAGCCGGAGCATTGTTCAGCGCGATGGAAGAGAATGGAACTTCCTTCAATGAAACGGGCTGGATCTTATCTCCCTCAATGGTCAGCAATACGGGCGTACCATCGGCAGATTGAACGGCCACATAAACTTTCTTTGAGATCGGATTCACGGCCATATCCTGGATGGCTACATTCTCCAGTGTGGTTCCAAGCAGAGAGGCAATTTTCTGATCGATACCTTTTAGGTCAATCGCTGCGCCCTTCTCGACTTTGCTCATGTCTTTGGTATCAACAGCAAAAACAGTGGCGCCTTTGGAATCGCCAATGAGCAAGATCGCATCTGGCCCGAAGGCCAGCGAGGTGATGGATTTGATGTCGGGCGTACCGACCGTCATTCCATAGGGTGATTTATCTGAACGGTCGGTAAAGGCCATGATCACAACGCCCAACACGACAGCGAGAAGAAGAAAACTTATGCTTTTTTTCATAACCAATGAGTTTGTCTTTGAATGAAGTTAAGCTATTGAAATTGGGGGAAATGTCAAAGGAGGATTATGTGAACTGGGGGTTACTTTATCCTCATCGTTTTGTGAGGAGGTGATCAATGATTTCTTACTTTTAGAACTTATATATCCTTAAACTATGAAGTTATTACTAATCCTATGCTCGTTATTCGTTAGCAGCACGTTATTGGCTCAGGCGCCGTACTGGCAACAACAACTACGCTACACCATTGAAACCGAATTGAATCCTGCAACTAAATCCCTGACGGGGCAGGAAACCATCGTTTACAAAAACAACTCGCCCGAGACGCTGAACTTTATCTGGTTTCATCTCTGGCCCAACGCCTACAAAAACGATTCAACCGCCTTGCTCCGTCAGCTTCGGCAGGATGAAAAAGGTAAAGAGAAAGTAAAAAGTTATGGCACCGGTTCTATTGACGGTCTAAGTTTTAAAGTAAACGATCAACCTGCGACGACAGAAGCGCACCCCAATCAGTGGTACATCGACATCATCAAGGTGGTGCTTCCAAAACCTTTGGCACCCGGCGACTCGGTTACGATTAGTACACCTTTCCAGGTGAAGCTTCCGCCCTACTTCTCGCGCTCGGGATTTTCAGGCGATGAGTTTATGATTTGTCAATGGTATCCGAAGCCCGCAGTATTTGACGCTTCCGGATGGCATGAGTTTCCCTACCTGGACCGCGGCGAATTTTACAGCGAATATGCCGACTACTCCGTGAGTATTACGTTGCCTTCGGCCTTTGCGGTCGGTGCTACCGGCACGCTGCAGACGCGTGAAGAGCTGGAGCGGTACAAAAAACTCGGCGCAAAAAATGTGGCCACGCGAAATAAGCTTACGGCTTACGCGCCGGAGGGAAATCAGCCGAAGAAAACACTTCGCTATGTTGCCAAACAAGTTCCCGACTTTGCGTGGTTTGCAGACAAGACCTTCATCATTCAATACGACACGGTGCAAGTGCAGGGAAAGACAATCGATGCGTTTTCTTACTTCCACGACCGGAAAAAATCTCCGTGGGAGAATAGTATCGACTTCGTAAAAGATGCTGTGAAAAAATATAGTCAATGGGTAGGTCCCTATGAGTATCCTGTCGTGCAGGCTGTGGAAGGACCGTCCAATTTATCCAGTGGCGGAATGGAGTATCCGATGGTGACGCTTATTACCAGTCCGGATTCCAAACCTGAACCGCTCGATGCAGTCATTGCGCATGAAGTCGGTCACAACTGGTTCATGAGTATGCTGGGCAGCAACGAAAGAGATCACGCCTGGATGGATGAAGGGTTGAATACGTATTTCCAATTCCGTTATGAAGCGGAGAAGTACAGAGCCAACAGTATATTCGGAGAATCGATTCCGGATCAACTCAAGAAGTTGCCTGCCGATCAGTTTCTGAATCGAATCTACACGGTGATCGAAGGGAATGTTCCCATGCAGGCGGCCATGGACAAACCATCTGATCAATTTCAAAGCAGTGAAGACTACGGTCTGGCCTCCTACTTAAAGCCGGCGCTGTGGATGTATCTGCTGGAGTCCGCTGTGGGTCCGGAGAAAGCCGAGCTCGCGGTCAAAAATTATTTCAACAAATGGAAATTCAAGCACCCGCAACCAGCCGACATGCAGGCGGCATTTGAAGAGGCCGTTGGCGCCAGTCTGGCAGAATTCTTTTTGTTGACGAAGAAAGAAGGAAAATTTGAGTAGTTCGTTGTCAATTGGACCGGTAAGAAATGGGGCCACCTCAAAGGTGGCCTCTCTTTTTTTATCTATTCGAGATAGCCGAAATGCTTCAACTTTAATTTTTCCTTTCTCCAGTTGTCGGCGACTTTAACGTGGGTTTCGAGGAAGATTTTCTTTCCGAAGAATTTCTCCATGTCTTTACGCGCATCCATGCCGACCTTCTTCAGAGAACTTCCGCCTTTGCCTATCAGAATACCTTTCTGTGAATCACGCTCCACAAAGATCACAGCACTGATGCGAATGATATCGGGTTCATCCTTGAAGGTGTTGATCGACACCTCGGCGCTGTAAGGTATCTCCTGTTCATAGTTCAGAAATATTTTCTCGCGGATGATTTCCGAGGCAAAGAAGCGTTCGCTGCGGTCGGTGTACTCATCCTGCGGAAAGAAAGGTGGATGCTCTGGAATCAATTCCAACAACTGCGGTAGTAAAGTATCGACCTTCGTGCCTTTCAAAGCTGAAACCGGAACGACGGTGCGGAGATTTGGAAGATTTTCCTTCCAATACTTCACTTTATCTTCTACTTGCGGTCCCTTGGCGAGGTCAATCTTGTTAATGACCAGTAGTATCGGTGTCTTGGTTTTTTTGAAGCGTTCGAATAGTTCCTCCTCGTAGGTATCGTCAAGGGAGACGACCAATAAGATGACGTCGGCATCTTGCAGAGAAACCTTCACATAACTCATCATCGCCTCGTGCAGGGAATATTTTGGTTCGAGAATTCCGGGTGTATCGGAATAAACTATCTGAAATTCTTCCCCATTCAGAATGCCCATGATACGATGACGCGTCGTCTGCGCCTTCGCGGTGATGATGGAGAGATTCTCACCCATCAATTTATTCATGAGGGAAGATTTCCCCACATTCGGTTTCCCGACAATACTTACAAATCCTGCTTTAAAAGGTGACGCCATAAATGAATGTTCAAAGTTATTTGTTTTTTAGTAGGGACAAGGGTACTTTTGCACACCCTATTACAGCCGGGTTGGGTTTTCCAACAAATTCTAGGGTTTAAGAACAAATCAGACGGCTTTGGAGTGTCAAAAGGGAAGAAAGAAGTTCTTCTAAAAATATATCGCGGGGTGGAGCAGTTGGTAGCTCGTTGGGCTCATAACCCAAAGGTCACAAGTTCGAGTCTTGTCCCCGCTACTTGAAGAAAGCCGCGCAAGCGGCTTTCTCTTTTTTTAAAAAATAGCTCGATGGGCTCATATCCGCCAGCCGGCGGACACAATCAGCGGCCTCTGATATAATTCAACTGGATCCGATTCCGATAGCTATCTCAATTTCATTTCGACATAACCGAGAAATTGATTTTCGTGAACAATATTCATTGACATGCCGATTCTTAGGTGGCTCCTACGGAGCCTGACCATTTTGATAACGAGATGTTCTATAAAATAGGTGGCTCCTCCGGAGCCGGGCTTACGCCACCAAATGCTCCATAGGAGCACCCTATTTATTGTATTGATGAATAGAAGAGCCGGGGCTCCGTAGGGGCCACCTACCAAGCGCTAATCTTTTTACAACGACGCGCGCCATGCCCACACCACGAATGACTACCGACTAACAACAAGCTAAAAAAAATGGCCACGACATCTCTGCCCCGGCCATCAGGTTTAGGTCTGGGTTTGCTTACAACGGTTGAAGATTGAATACAAAATGTCCGCTGAGGCCATCAATTCTGCCGCCTGGGTTCGTCTCGAAAAAATCCAGTTCCAGGTGTCCCGCCGCTAGAACGAAATCCATCTCCTTGCCTGAATCCAGAATAATCTGATCCAGATTCGCGTTGAACTTCCAGTGTCCACCGTCTTCCGGAAAGGCATTGCCACCGTTGGAGATGACGAACATGCCATCAAATCCATTCGACGGATTCTTGGTAAAGGAAATAACAAAGTTCTCGTACTGGCTTGACAAGTCGCCGTCGGCATGCGCCACCTGGGCGTGAGCCCATGGTGTTGCCGTGAGCATGTCAGTCTTCACGTTTTTTGCGCTGGGGTCGTCGTCCTTGCACGCTGTGGCCAGCAGCAGTATCAGGGCGGAAAGTTTTAAGATATGTTTCATGATTGTCTTCATCATTTAGGTTACTTCTTCATGATCTTGATCGTGGCCTGCTTGTTGGCCGATATCGCACGAATGACATACATGCCTTTCCGCAGGTCAGATACATTGACGCGTGCCTCGCGTGATGCAGCAGTGTTCATTTTCTGTGTGCTGAATTCACGTCCGTTCATATCGGAAAGCGTAAGCGTCACTTCACCGGTCCAGTCGTTGGTAATGGTCACGAGCGTGTATTCGGTGGCTGGGTTCGGATACGCACCAACACCGTTGTTGGTCGGGTTCTCTTCGGCAGCCAAAACCATATCCACTACAACGGTGAGCGTGTCGTGTGTTACGGCACCATGCGTGTCGGTCAAAACAAAGGCAAGCTTGGATTCACCAACTTCAACTGGTCGCACAAGGAACGTCTCTTCCGATTCGAATACGACAACCGATTGTGTGTTGCCGCTGCTAAGGTTATAAGTGAAGTCATCACCATCCGGATCAGAGAACAGATCATCGATAGCAAATTCATTCAGCGAACCAGTGGCAGCGAAGTTGATGGTCTTCTGATCACCGATAAACTCAGGGCCGCGGTTCATGTGAATCACTTCCACCGATAATGTCACCGCGCTGATTGCGCCATGCTCGTCGGTAGCTTCGTACGTGTAGGTATAAGTTCCTGCATCACCATACTCCGGTGTGAGTGTGATCGTCAGCACGCCGTCTGTTAAAGTGTGAGTGGCATCGGCATAGGTGCCGCCTGCTGTCATCGTGAAGGTATCATCCTCCTGATCTGAAACCGGGATAGCGATGGTACGCGTTTCATTTTCACTCATCAGGATAGGCTCGGCTTCAAACACAAAGCGAGGAGCCGTGTTCACATGAAGCGATACCGGAATCCTGGTAACCTTCTTCGCCGGATCGTTTGTCGTCAACACGATGTTGGCAATCTGGTCGCCGCGCATCGCATAGTGTCCGTCCATGGTTAAGCGGATGGTATCTTTCGCTGCCGGAACCAGAGATCCTTGCAAGGAAGAGGTGATACTCAACCATGATGTGTTGCCAGCGGACTGTTCTGCCGCCAACATCAACCAGCCTGTCGTCTTGAACTGTGAATAGCTGTTGATATCAAACCACTGGCTTTGATCGACGTCGTAGTAGAAATATCGGCCACTTGTTGTGGTTTCATCGTCTACTACGCCTTGAGGATATTCAATGCCCAGCGGGTTAGTCACAATCACATAGAAATCTTCATTCGGGTAGATGCCGCCAACCTGGTCCAGGGTTACCGTTACCCACGATCCGGAATTATCCTCGTCGATGTGGTTGAAGTCGGCCAACCCTTGAGCAATTTTAGTTGCCGTTGCTACCGATGTTCCACCGGCGCGGATCTCTACCAGAACTTTTCCAGCGGTAACTGTTTCAGAACGGAAGTAGGTCTCCACGTGAGAGATGCTGAATCCTTGCGGCCCGGCGTTGTACTTCGTTGCTACGGTAAACGGAGCTGATCCACCGGTACCAATCCAGTTTTTAGCGACAGCCTTGTCGGTGTAAGAAATCGTCCGGTTATACGTGCTGGACGTCGACGTGCCCAAACTATTTCCTGAAGCAGTTGTCTGGTTTAGCGAAACGACTGCGCTTGGTGTGGTGGCTACAGATTCAGAGGATGAAGTTGTTGCCGGACGTCCGAACTCAATGCCCACCGTGTAGTTCAAATTGCCTTGACCATTATTCGTGTTCGTGGTGTTGAACGGAATCTTTCGGTTAACTACTTCAGTCATCGTATTCATCGTTTCCTTGATCGGCGTGGTGACTACTTCCAAACCCGGTGCGCGATACGCGGTGCTGGTAAAGCGAATAGTATCGATGCGTGAGTTGTTGGTAATGATCAGTCCTTCGTTGTAGTTCTGCGCGTTGTTCGGATTGTGATCAACTTGCATCTTCAGCGTTTCATTCGCGCCAACCGTGAGCGGGAAGGTTGCAAAGGTTGCGTCCGTCCATTGCCATGACCAACCTGCAGGCGGTAGCGCGCTGTAGGCATAAACCCAGGCCAGGAATGTCATGCGTTGACTGCTGCCCACCAACTTCTTCATGTTGGTAATCACCAACGGTGAAGAACCGGTGTTCTTGATCTCGAATGAAATGGAAGTGGTAGTGGGATTGCTGATCATCACCTTTCCGAACTTTATAGAGTCCGGAGCTACATATACCGGTGCACCATTTACGGTAAGCTGCACAGGCTTGTTCTGCAACTCCATGTTCGGCACGTTCGATTTGATTTTCAAATTGGCATTGTAGACACCACCGTATACATTGTTTGAATTGAATACAATGTTACCGGTCAAGGATGAGCCAGCGGCAACGGTATGTTGCTTCTCTGGTGTGAGCACATAAGCCAGGCCGGTGCTTGTTCCGTAATCCAGCGGTATCTTCGGAGAGATCGAAATTCCCTTGTTCTTGTTTTGCTGGAGACCGATGTGTGTAAATGTGGAAGTTTGGTCGCCACCGTTATTGGTGTTTTCAACTTTGTACTGGAATTTTATTGTTCCGTTTTTGTACAGGAACATTTGAGCAGACATTGGGTCGCCCATGCCGCCAAAATTGTTGATGAAGTAACTCCAGGTGATGATCACTTTGTCATCATAGGTCTGATAGAAGATACCAACATCATCTGCGGGGAAACTCGTCGCATCAAACGCACCGAACGTCCAGTAAGGCATGATGTACGCGCCATCAAAATCAGCTGAAGGGATTTCATCCGAGAAGTACATCACCGGAGGCGCATTCTCAAAGGAAGCGACACCGTTAACACCGATTTTGATCTTGTCGTAGGTTACTCCGTAGAACTCGAAGGGGAACGGAAGATCAAGTTGCTCCCAGTATCCTTCCGGCTCAAAAATATTGCCGCTGTAATCCAGGTGCACGCCTGTTTTGCGGATATCGATCCATTGATATACTTCACCACTATTCAATTTTTCAACCTGGTAGGTTACGGATGAAGGAGTTGAAGCCGAAGCTTCATAGGTTACCCATTGCTTGCCGGTAACCGATACCTCCATAGGAGCAACACCAGTGTTGTCAATGCTGAAGGGTACGCTAGCAGTTTCCTTGTAGTTCAAGGTTTGATTCACGGCGGCTAAATCAACATTGATCGCTGGCGCCGGAACGACCTTGCCGGTAACGTGAATGGTGTAGGTTGATGCATTGGCATACGTGATCACCAGGTCATCTTCCAAGGTGGCAAGCGCGCCGGTAGGAATTACGACCACGAACTCTTTATACAGCCCCGGATTTATGTTTAATGGCGCTGGTCCACCGGTTACCGTAAAGTTTCCGTTGGCAAATGCCATGCTTGAGATAGCAACGATGCCATTTCCTGAATTCTTAATGGTGAAATTCTTTGACCTAACGGCTCCCTGAAACACATCGCCAAAGGCAATGCTGTTCGTTGAAACAGAAGCCTGCGGAGTTCCACCGGAAGTAACATCCAACTGAATCAGTGGAGTTTTTTGCGCATTGGCCGGATCGTTGCTGATGATATTCAGGTAACGATTCGTTACACCTTCTTTCAAGGTAGCCGCACTCATGGTCACCGTAAGCGTCGCCGAAGCACCGGGCGCAAGTACGCCCGAGCCGTTGGTGATTCCGGTGATAACGTTCGGACCAGGGTAGTCAAATCCGAGGGCCGTGCCACTGACGAGACTAACATTTTTGTTAAAATCATGAACCAGAATACCGTCGTTCATGTCCCAGTTTTCGATCAAAATATTCAGGTATTTCTGATTGGCCACCGACCAGCCCATGCTCTGATAGTAGAAGCGAATGTCACCGTTGGTAAACAAAACCATTTGGGCGGTGATGCTTCCCGCAACACCGTTCGTCACGTTGTCGAACTGAATGATCAATCGGTCTGCTTCCTTCTTATAAAGAATTTTTCCCTGCGCAGAGTACGTCAATAATGTACCGAGCAATGAAATATATCCGCGCGGGTTGTAGGCGTTGCCAAGTTTGGGGCTGTTGACCGGACGAACGGAGTTGTCGAACGTGGTAAATCCTCGTTGCGAAATATAAATCGTGTCCATTACCTTATCGTAGTATGGGAAATCGAATCCCATAGCGAGGGTGTAATAGGTGGTGCTGGTCATCAGGTGTTGTGTGATATCGGTACCTGTTGTTTTGATATCCACAAAACCGTTGGTGATCGGGTTCGGATCGGCTGCGTAGCTGGTGCGCAGCTTGTAACCATACTTATGATACGTCGACGGCCAGTTGTCACTGACACCTTTCGTGTCATAGCCCGGGATAAAATATTTCAGCGGAAAACCACCGGTGTTTTGCACGGTAACATCAGCGGATACCGTTTGCCCGATCGTCAGCGGAGTTTTTACCTGTGACTCCGGCGTAACGGTGATCTTGGATGTTTCTGCTCCCACACCAAACAATGAAATGGTGTACGTATAGTTGGTGTTGTTACCACTCTTTCCTAAGATCGTCAACGTGGCGTTCTGCGGACCGCTGAGGGTTGGGGCATAGGTGATGCGTACGGTGGCCTGATCGCGCGCTGAAATTGAAGAAGGCTTCGTGCCTTCGACAATGAACTGGCTTGCACCAGGACCCGAGATCACATAACTGCCGGCGACCGTCATGCTCGCGATTCTTCCATAGCCCTGGTTGTCCATGACAACATCAAATGATTTTTTCGATCCCAGGAAAACAGAACTGTAATCGACGATGTCGATCATCTTCACTTTCGGTTGATGATTTTGAACTTTCAAATAAACCGGGATGCGTAATTCCGGATTCACGGCATCGTTGGATGGAATAACCAGGTTGGCCGCGTAGTTACCATTGACCAATGTGTTAGCATCTGCGGTAAGTACGGCAGCACCAGAAGTCATTCCGCTGATGTCGCCGCTGCCAGGCGCTAAGGTTAGAAATTGTCCCAGATCTGCATTGGCACTGTATGCTTCAATGCCCCAGACAAAATGTTTGTCGTTCAACGCTTCGTCCAATGTTATCCAGGTAGTTCCTACATCCGATGAGTAATAACATTGCGTAGCATAATTCGGATCCGAATCATATCCGATTCCCAGTGGATACAAGTTTCCATTGGGTATGTGGAATACTACCCAAAAGGATTCACCCTGTGCAAAGTAAAGTTGTTCACCCAGTGTGATGTTGGCTTGCGTCTGGTTCAGAGAAGCAGACGTATACGACTGAGCCAGCAACCTGTTTTCTTTTACGGGACCCTTGCCATTGTAAACTTCTACGATGATCGGCTCGGCGGTTGTTGCCGCGCGCGTAAGCTTCAGCCAAAGACGAACGGTGGTCAGGTTAAATCCTCCCGCCTCGGTCACGGTAAATTTCATCGCCGCCGAGTTGGGTAAAGAAATATCCGTTTCACCCACCAGGTTGGTGATGTTTCCACTCATGGGTTTTTTGGTGATCGGCGTATAGGCGAGCGGCGCAGGCTCATGGCTATACAACTTGATCACTTCCTCTTCGGATGGCACCAGTGTTATTTTCTGTGCCCCGGCAACCATTGACGGTGCGACAGGATAGATCACATCGTCCCCTACCGAGGTGGGCGATGTGAGATTCGTTTTGGATCGCATGAAGGATTCATAGCGAAGTAATCCCGCAGCATTATTTTGAATGGTGATGTTTTGTGTTCCGGTTTTAGAAACTGCAGCATCAATGATCCAGGTCGGGTTCGACTGGCTCGTTCCACCGATCGTGGCAGGTGTTACGGCGATCGCCGGGCCATCATTGGTAGTCACCTCAAGAATGTTCGACAGCGCCGAAACATGTCCCCAACGATCGGTTGAGGTAACGGTGAAATAGTAATGCGTTAATCCCAACAACTCCTGCACTTCGTAGTTGATGGTTTTGCCTGCTGTGGAGTCATTCTTAAGCGTGACCCTGGTTGCCGAAGCGAGGTTCGCTTCGGTGAGCGCCTGCTTGCTATAATAAATGTTGAACGTCAGCGGTTGCGCGTCGTCCTGATCCGCCGGAACTGTCCACGACAATTTTGCAAACTCCTGCGCAACATCGGATGCTGTAAGATTAGCAATCGCTGCGGGAGCAAACCCTTGATCATTCTTAATAGCCAGTGCAGCATCCACCGCACCACTTCCCAGCTTGCCGATATAATTGGGGTTTTGCTTATCGATGTTGACAACGCCCGTGACAAGTTTATTCCACAACTCAGCGTTTGTCAATTGCTTCGTACGATTGGCCAGTGCTAACGCTGCAATACCACTCATGTGCGGGCACGCCATCGACGTACCTTGCATGTAGGCATACAGATCTTTCGGAATAGTACTCAGCACGCCGCCCTTGGAACCATACGCGTCACTTTGATCGCCACCGGGGGCTGAAATTTCAACCCAGGTTCCGAAGTTGGAGTAGTATGCTTTTTTGCCTTCAGGCCCAATGGATGCAACCGCCATCGTTGATGGAAGATAGCCGGGATACCAGTCTGCATCATAGTTACTGTTACCGGCAGCAAACAACACAAGGCCGCCGCGCATCGGGCTGCCTGGATAGTCGCCAGCTTCGGCAACGAAATAGTTAATCGCATCGAGGACGGAGAGGTCGGCAGATCCCGGACTGGTATAACCCCAGCTGTTCTGAGAAATTACTGCGCCATTGTTGGCAGCATAGACATACGATTTTTCAATTGGCGCTCCTCCTAAAATCTGAAGCGACATGATCTTAACACCGTTGCCCGAACCATTACCTCCGGCAATACCGGAAACGCCTACGCCGTTGTTGTTCACGGCAGCGATGGTACCGGCTACGTGGGTGCCGTGGTTTTCAGCATCCACGGCGCCGATGTTCTTCGTGAAATTAAATCCATTGATATCATCAATGTATCCGTTGGCATCATCATCGATGCCGTTGCCTGCAATTTCACCTGCGTTCACCCAGATGTTGGCTTTCAAGTCGACGTGCTTCACATCGACGCCCTGGTCGTGAACGGAAACAATAATGTTATTGGCACCCGTCGTCGTTTGCCAGGCGCCGAAAATATTAGCGTCTGCATCGCCGACACCCAATTGTCCGGAGTTGTCGTAGTGCCACTGATCTTTCAATAAGGGATCGTTAAACGGCAACACACTTAATGTTCCTGCGGTAGGCGTATAAGTAGTTACCTGATAAGGTGCGAGAACCTTTTCGTGTTCTACCTCGGCCGTTGTTACTTCATTCAACTGTTTGAATTGCAACACTGCGGCCTGAGGGTCGGTGGTTTCGTTGATCTCCACAACGTACCACAGGTGCAAGCCATGCTTGCGCAGTTTGTGCTCAAACTTTGGATCGTAGGGAAACAATCGGTACATGTTCGAAGCCTGAGTCGCCTGCGCGACGCGGTCGACGGACTGAATGCCGGTAGTGAAACCTGCCGCGCGTGCATTGACGCGTACGGCACCGAGCGAAGAGGTCATCTCAGGTTTGAACTTCACCTTGATTTGACCCTGCTTCACGCCATTCTTAAACGCGCCGGTCTGCGACCAGGCAGCAACCGAAAGCGTGACCAGCATGATGGTCAGCAACGTTCGGATCTTGGAGTAAACATGCTTCATAGGATTGAGTTATTGGTTGTCTGTTTAGGTTCGTTGTTTTCGGCCGGATGATCAGGCGGAGTCTGCCTCAGCTTGATGTTATCCAGCAGTTTCTTGAAAGCATCATTCTCTTCTTTTCGCTTTCGGATCATCTTTTCAACTAAATCTTCGCTTTCCTTTGCGTTGTCCATAGGAACATTTGGCGTTGGTTTCAATTACCCAAAGGAAATTTGGAATCAATGGAGATGAAAAAAATCGACCATGGAATTAGCACTACTTCGGGGCCGAAGAACCATAGTATTTCCGCTTAGAAGCGGTGTGGACACCTTAATTAAACCATAACAACTCCCTCAGTCGCCCCATTTTCGCGGGGTGACGTCCCTAAGAAGTCCGGAAGGTGTTACAAATTGGCGAGGTGGGTGACCAGATTGGAATTGGTGTTGGTCAGGTTGAGTTTTTTACGCAAACGCGCACGCGCGACCTCCACACTTTTGATACTCTGCTGAGTAATCGCGGCAATTTCTTTTGAACTCATATTCAACCGTAAAAAAGCGCAGAGCTTTTCATCGGCGGGTGACAAGCCTGGGTACAGCTTGTGCAGATTTTTATAAAATTCGCTGTGAACCTGATTGAAGCGAAGCTCAAACTCCTTCCACCCTTCGCTGTCGGCCTCCCGCTGGAGGTCTACAATGATATCGCGGATAGTTTTTTGATTTTCAGGCAAAGCTGTTTTCTCTAATTTCAATAATCGTTCGGCAACGCTGTTGATCAGTTCATTTTTACGGATCAAGTACATCACGTTCGTGGTAAGCTCTTTGTTTTTTATGTCGACATCCTGCGCCAGGTTCTTTCGCTTCAATTCTGTTTGTCTGGCCCGCGACCGGACGATGATGGTGATCAGCATGGCCACAAGCAGGAATGCCGATAGCACCACGATGATCGTAATGTAGCGGAGGCGGAGTTTTTCACGCTCTTCGATTCGCGCTTTATCAGCCTTTTCAAAATCATATTGAAGCTGCAGGCGAGTGATCTCGCTACCGACCAGCTGATGTTGAACAGTATCCGCAAGACGTTTGTACTCTTTATACGAGCGAAGGGACTCGGAGTAGTTTCCAAGCGCCTCGTCGATGATCGACAAACTTTGAAATGCCTCCTTTTGAGTTTCCAGGGCACCGACTTCCTGTGCAAACCGGAGCGCCTCACTGGCCGCTGCTCGCGCTTCCTTAAAATTCTTCAACTTGGTGTAATAGCCCGACAACTGTATATAGGATTTGGATATCTCGGATTTGTCACCGACCTCTTTCCTCACCTTCAACCCGAGTTCCAGATATTCTTTGGCCTTCTCCGGTTGATTCAAGTCTGCGAAATAAACCTTACCCATGTTGTTGAGCGCGATACCCTCTACAATTTTGTTGTCTGCCTGTCGCGCATAAGCCAACGCCTTTTCATAGTACTGCATGCCCGAAGGAATATCCTTCTTGATTTGATAGATGTTGCCGATGTTGTTGTAGACGGTGGGAAGCATTCGGGCCTTGTCTTGTGGACGGATGCTTACGGCTGTATTCAGAAGCGCCTGACCCTTCAGAAAAAAGGATAGCGCCTGATCATAGTCCAGCAGCCGGTCGTTGATTGCGCCCAGGTTTACCAACATGGTCACGATACCGGTGGTATCCGCTTTTTCTTCATACTGGTTTAAAGCCAGGTAATAGTACTGCGATGAACTTTTATAGTCGCCCATCATAAAAAAGACATTTCCCAGCGATCGGTTGGACGCGGCCTCCCAGTGTGTTAAGTTCTTTTTGCTCGAAAGCTCGCGCGCATCCTGAGCGTACTTGGCGGCGAGTTTATAGTTATTGGTATTGTATTGACGGGAGATTTCCAACAGCGCCTTGATCTTCACCGTGTCTTCGTCGGTTGTTTGCACCAGTAGCTGAAGACTATCCAGCTTTGTACGGTCTTGCGCAAAAGCAATCGTTGAAAAAAATACAAAGGCTAAAATGCGCATAGGCATGGCTCGGTCTCAATCAGGCAATCAGGATGGGGATCTTTGCAGTGCAAAATAATCAAAATCCGCGCTGTCGGGGAATCGATACCGAAAACCGAGTCGCAACAATGTATTTTGGGTTTCGAATTTGGGATTTCGGATTCCGGCGAAGGTTGGGAATTTCGAAATCCGAAATCCGAAATTTTAGTCTGTTCGAAGTGCCTTCGTCGGGTTGGCATTGGCTGCCCGGAACGAGAGGAAGCTAATCGTAAGCCATGCGATTGTAAAGACTACCATGCCCGCTGAAATAAAACGCAGTGGATTAATCGCCGCCTGTAGCGTAAAGTTTTGCTCCCATCGCTCGATAAAGAACCAGGTCAACGGAGTGGCAACTACCAGTGCCAACAGGATGAGCCAAACAAATTCGTGAACGATCAACAACACCACGCTCGTGACCGTAGCGCCCAGTACTTTTCGAATGCCAATCTCCTTGGTTCTACGTTCGACAGAGAATGAGGTAAGACCCAACAATCCCAAACACGCGATGACGATGGCAAGGCCGGTGAATACGGCGGAAACTTTTCCCAATTGTTGATCAGCCTTGTATTCCCTGTCGAAGTCTTCGTCCAGGAAAGTGTATTCAAAAGGAAGGTAGGGAATCAATTCACTCCACTTTTTCTGGACACGATCAATGGTCGCCGGCATGTCATCGCTTTCTATGTGAATGGACAACCGGCCTACATATGTAGTGAGTGCCAACATGAGGGGCTCCACCTTCTGGTGCAGCGAACGGTAATTGAAATCCTTTACCACGCCGACGATCTGTCCGTTCCCGCGTCCATGATGAACTTTCTTACCGATTGCCTGCTCTGTCGTCCAGCCAAAGTCTTTCATGGCCGTTTCATTGATGATGTAGGCGGCGGTGTCGTCGGCTTTCACGTTGCGGGAAAAGTCGCGTCCCGCCAGCATGCCGATTTGATAGGTGGTGAGAAAATCGTGATCGACAAAAATGTAATTGATGTTCGTCGGCGATAACTTCCCGTCGACCATCTCGATTTCCGTATACTGGTTCGTGGTGGATTGTCCGGGAACAGTATTTGATCCCGTCACCGCCACAACACCTTTCACACGCATCAATTCGTTTTTCACTGCGTCAAGGTGTCTGACAATCGCGGTATCTCCATTCGTCTTGGCAATCAAGGTTGCATCTTTCGCAAAACCGAGGTTCTGGCTGCGCACGAGTGTAAGCTGATCTTGCACCAGCCAGGTGCCGGCCACTAACATGATGGAAATAATAAACTGCGTTGTCACCAACACCTTTCTGAAATTGTGATGACTGTAAATCCCCTTGACCGAAGGACGAAAAATTTGCTGTGGTTGAAATCCGGAGATGATGAGCGCGGGGTAAGCGCCAGCCAACAAACCGATGAACAACACCAAAGCAACTGCGCCTGCCATAACGAACCATGGGTTGGGCAGGATCTCCAGGCTCAACGGAGATTCCACTAAAGTTCGGAACGCCGGAAGGGCAACCCAGGCGAGCAGTGCGGCGAAGCAGGACGCGAGGAACGCAACGATGATTGACTCACCGAGAAATTGTGCGATCAACATTCGGCGCATCGCGCCCAACGTTTTCCGAAGGCCTACTTCTTTCAGTCGTCGCGAAGCACGGGCTGTCGCAAGGTTGATGTAGTTAAAGCATGCGATCAGCAGGATAAACACGGCGATGATCGAAAGCACATAAATGTTGTTCATGTTGCCACGTGTTCCGTTTTCCCAGGAACGTTGCTCCGCCATGTAGATGCTGGGCAGCGGTTGCAAGGGAAGGTCTTCGTAGTACATGCCGCCCTTCTCAATATTCTTCTCCAGAAAGTCCTTCATCTTCGCGCGCACTTTCTCAACCGACTGGGCATCGTGCAGCAACAGGTAGGTGTTGAATCCGTTCCAGAACCAGGCGCGGTCTTCGTTGTCCTTATTGTTTCGGCTCCACGTGCTAAACGAAATAAGGTTTGTGAAGGTGAAGTGCGAGTTCGCTTTTACATCGGCCATCACCCCCGTGACGGTGAAGTTGTCATAATCCATCTTGATCATCTGCCCTACCGGATCTTCATCGCCAAAGTAACGTTTGGCCATACTCTCCGTGAGCACGATGGAGAACGGTTCGCGTAACGCAGTCTTCTTGTCTCCTTTCAACAAGGGAAAACTGAAGATGTCGAACACTGTGCTATCGACGATGTAGGAGTCGGGTTCGTAGAAAGAAACACCCTTCCGTTCGGCGAGGAGATTCCAGCGTTGAAAACGAACATAGCTTTCTACTTCCGGAAAATCTTTCTTCATGCGCGGGCCCATGGGCGGAGAGCTGACACCCTGGAGAAGGAGTTCGTTCTCCGTTCTTAAATTTTCGACGATCCGAAAAATGCGATCGGCATTGGCATGATATCGATCGAAACTCAGTTCATGATAAACATAAAAGGAAATGAGGCTAAACGTGGCCAGTCCAACAGCAAGTCCGGTGATGTTGATGATTGAAAAGCCCTTGCTGCGCAGCAACGAACGCATGGAGGTGAGGAAGTAGTTTCGGAACATGGGTGCACTATTGTTAAAAGATGGAAGACTGAAATTTTTAATGATCCCCGGACGAAAGAGACGAAGTACGTTGATGGAGAAATGGAATCGCGCTTTTTTAGAATGGCCGGCTGCCACCTGGCGTTGAAATATTTCCGTGAGATCTCCTTCGATGTCTTCGGCCAGCACGGGATCGCAGAACCAGCGAAAGAACCGGAGGAAAAATTCAGGCGGCGTTATGGGCAAATGATGTTTCATGATTTTGGAAAAGCCAGCCGGGGTATGGCTTTAAACATTTCGGCGCGTTGCTCCTGCGTTTCCCGAAGTACGCGTGAGCCCAGCGTGGTCAGCGCAAAGTATCGCTTGCGCTTTCCGCCGCGAACATTCGTGGCCTCTCCGAATTGGGAGGTGAGGTAGCCTTTGTCTTCGAGACGCCGCAGCACGGTTTGGAGCGCGCCTATACTCACCGTCCGGTTTTGGCGGCGCTCAATTTCATCCAGGATCGCCACGCCATAGGCTTCACGATAAAGGATGCCAACCGTTAACAATACGATTTCCTCAAATTCTCCAAGCTGATGTCTGCTCACGTCATATATATTTTACTTAAATGTAGTTAATATACTCTCCGAAAAAAGAATGGTTACAGAAAATTTCCCTTTCTTTCATGAATCAGGATTATTCAATGGGTATTTCAACAGAAAAGAAAAATTCATTCCGTCAACACGCATTCGCGGACCCCATGGATGATCGGCTTCTGTGGGGAACCCTGGGTAAAACAGGAAAGCGTCTTAACCGGTCGCCTTTAATTCATACCTTTGCAGCCTAAAGCGCGAAATCTCAAATGGCCAACATAGTAGCATTAGTAGGGAGACCCAACGTAGGTAAGTCCACGTTCTTCAACCGGTTGGTTGAAAGCCGTCAGGCGATCATGGACAACATGCCGGGTGTAACCCGCGACCGTCACTATGGCTATGCCGAGTGGTGCGGAAAATTTTTTACGGTGATCGACACCGGTGGGTATGTAACCGGATCGGAAGACAAGTTCGAATCACAAATCCGGAAGCAAGTCCAACTGGCCATCGACGAAGCGTCGGCCGTTATCTTTATGGTAGATGCCAAAGACGGACTGACTGGCTTTGACAAGGATTTCGCCAACGTACTGCGTACATCCAAAAAGCCCATTTTTGTGGCGGCTAATAAATCCGATACACCAGACAAAGCGGTCTATGCTTCGGAGTTCTATGAGTTAGGATTGGGAGAAGTTTACCCGATCTCCTCAGAGAACGGTGGTGGCACCGGTGAATTATTGGATGAACTCATCAAGTCCTTCCCTTCGGAGGGTGTTGAAGATCCGGATGCAGGCATTCCCAAGATTACCATCGTGGGGAGACCCAATGTAGGAAAGTCATCCTTTCTGAATGCGTTACTGGGTACCGAGCGCAGCATCGTTACCGACGAGGCGGGAACCACCCGCGATGCCATTCACTCTTACTACAAGATGTATGGCAAGAACTTTATCCTCATCGATACCGCGGGCGTTCGAAAAAAAGGAAAAGTAAAAGATGATGTGGAGTTCTATTCCGTGCTTCGTTCGCTTCGGGCACTGGAAGAAAGCGACGTGTGCATCATTGTCATTGACGCGGAACGCGGAATTGAATCTCAGGACGTGAACCTCATCAGCCTGGCCCAGCGACAGGGCAAGGGGATGGTGATTATGGTGAACAAATGGGATCTGATCGAAAAGGATTCTAAGACCTCGGACAAGTTCAAAAAGGAGATCCTCGAAAAGCTAGCCCCTATTGACTACATCCCGATCATCTTTGCATCAGTATTGGAAAAACAACGGATTTTTCAGGTTGTCGAAAAAGCCGTTCAAGTGTATGATAACAAGACCAAGAAGGTGCCTACCAGCAAGCTGAATGATACCATGCTGGCAGAAATCCACCACTACCCGCCTCCGTCGATGAAGGGTAAAATGATCCAGATCAAATACATCACCCAGGTGAACGCCCGGTTTCCATCGTTTGCATTTTTCTGCAATTTGCCCCAATATATACAGGACTCTTACCAGCGGTTTCTGGAAAATAAGATCCGCGAGCATTTTGACTTTGAGGGGGTCCCTGTGAGGCTAATCTTTCGAAAAAAATAAATTTTATTACCCCCTAGGGGTAGAGAACCGCAATACTGCTATATTTGCGGTGAATTTTTAAAACCTGTAAACTATGAAAAAATCGATCGCATTATTAGCTGTTTGTGGCTTTGCGTTAGCATTCGTTGCTTGTGGCAAGAAAGCAGAAACTGCTGCTGAAACAGTAGATTCAACTGCTACTGCTGTTGAGCAAGTTGTTGATTCAGCTGCTGCTGCAACTGACTCTACGGCTGCTGACTCTACTGCAGCTCACTAATTCAATCTTAAAGATTGTTCCCGGGAAGGCTTTAGATTACTAAAGCCTTTTTTATTTCCCTTTATGACGGCCAACAAGGTAATTGCTATCCTCCAAACGCATGTTCCCCTTCCGGCTCAGGAGTATTGCTTCGAACTTTGGAAGACCAGTCCGTTTGAATTGAAACTCTCGAAAAGTCGTCAAACCAAGGTCGGAGACTTTACCAGTAACCACACCCGGACCCATCCGCGGATAACACTCAATCACGACCTTAACCCTTATCTTTTCCTGGTCACCTATGTCCATGAAGTCGCACACCTCCGCGTGTACCTTCAACTTGGAAACCGCGTCGATCCGCATGGGGAAGAATGGCGATCCACTTTTACCGATTTGATGATTCCTATACTCTGGGAAAGTGTTTTTCCAGAGGAAATCTTACATGAACTCCGCCGGCATATGATCAACCCCAAGGCCAGTTCATTTGCCGACTCAAGCCTTACCCAGGCCTTCAGAAAATTTGATAAAGACGCTGGACGGTACGCCATCCTATCCGACTTACCAGAGGGTAGTCTCTTTGAATTTCAAGGACGACAATTCAGGAAAGGTAAGCTCCGCAGGACGCGGGTGCTCTGCCGCGAAATTGCCAGCCGCCGCGACTACCTCGTACCCGCCGATGCGCAGGTGAGCAACGTCCAGTGGACGCTGCTTTGACGCTCTTGTTGATTTGAAGTTATTTTCGGAAGCTGTCGATGGCCTTCCGGACGGACCCATGTTTCTTAACGAGTGCGTCCGCTTCTGCTGCTGAAATGTTGAGTTCTTCCATCACCATGCGCGTGGCGCGATCGATCAGTTTGGCGTTGGTGAACTGCATATCGACCATCTTATTACCCTTAACGTGCCCCAGTTTAATCATGGCCGCTGTTGAGATCATGTTCAAAACCAGCTTCTGTGCAGTACCGGATTTCATGCGGGTACTTCCGGTGACGAACTCCGGACCAACAACTACTTCAATGGGGAAATCTGCATGCTGTGCAACCGCGCTATCCTTGTTGCACACAATACAGCCTGTGGTAATGCCAGCTGCGCGGGCATCTCTTAGTCCACCGATGACATAGGGTGTTCTGCCGGAAGCAGCAATGCCGATGAGCACATCCTGCTGGTTGATCAAATGTTCCTCCAGATCTTTCCACGCTTGCGTGGCATTGTCCTCGGCATGTTCAACAGCCTTGCGAATAGCTTTATCTCCTCCCGCGATCAGTCCGATTACTTTGCCATGGGGCAGACCATAGGTCGGCGGGATTTCAGAGGCATCGACAACACCCAGGCGACCGCTGGTACCGGCGCCAATGTAAAAGAGGCGGCCCCCGCCTTTCATTTTCTCGACGATTACATTGACAAGTGCTTCTATGTTGGGAATAACCTTTTCAACGGCATCGGGTACACGCTTGTCTTCGCGATTGATGTTCGTGAGCAGGTCCCGAACACTCATCTGCTCGAGATGGTCGTAGGATGAAGATGATTCGGTAGTACTCACTTGTTGTTCGTATCCTCCTGATGGAATAAGGTCAACCCTGCGATCGGACCTTCGAGAATATTTTTGACCGTGATGCCCTTGTCGTTGGCTACTTGCCTTAGGATATCGCTAAAGTAAAAGGCAATCGATCCGGTGAAATGTACTTTCAGATTCTGGTAGTTCTCATACTGCATCACGTTGTTCTCATAGAACTCGGCAAAGCTGTTATAGATGAGCTTGTAGCAATAGGGATCGTCGAGATGCTGAAAAATGAATTTGGCGAAGCTGGCCAGAAAAGCGCTCGGCCGTTCCTGCTGATAGACCTTCTCCAGGAATTCCTCACGCGTCAAGGGAAAACGCTTGTGAAAATCTTTGGCGACAGCGGCGGGCATTTTCTCGCGGAGATAGTCCACCAGAAACTTGCGACCGATGTTGGCGCCTGATCCTTCATCCGCCAGTATCCATCCCAGGTTCGCTACGTTGCCGGTGATCTTCCTGCCATCATACAAACAGGAGTTTGAGCCCGTGCCCATGATACAGGCGATGCCGGGCTCGTGACCGCACAAAGCACGGGCAGCGGCCAGAAGGTCCCAGCCAATCTCGATGTGAGCTTCCGGAAAGAACTGAAGAAACGCGCTTTTAATCGTCAGCTGATTTTTCTCCGACGAAACGCCGGCACCATAAAAGAAAATCTTTCTTACTTCTTCCTTGATCTGCGGCAACAGGATATCCTGAACACTCCGCTTGAGGTCTTCAATGGGCTGATAATAGGGATTGAACCCCGGGGCACTGGCTTGCCCGACGTTCCCATTTTTCTGAAGGAGTCTCCAATCGATCTTAGAACCTCCGCTGTCCGCTATAAGAATCATTCCTCTGGTTGCTGGTTTGTGGCGTGTCGTCAAGACACGGTATCATCTTCGCAAAATTAAATAGGATTCTATAAGAACAAAGGTAAGCGGGGAATGTGTTCGTGTGCAGTAGCGTATTTATTCCCTTATTAATTGGTGTGTTCCGTGTGATCTAGTCGACCAATTTACCAATCACCTTGAACTTATCGAATACCATGGCGGTGTGTGGCGCATCTTTCAGTTCGTCGGTCAGGTCTTGCCCTGCCCAATGTTCGTAATGCTTGCCCTCCCGCCACAACCTGGACTTGCTAACATCATAGATCAGGCGCTGGTAGGCAATCCACACTTCAGGTTTGTCCTGCCCATTGCGCAGCGCGAGTTGTGACCGAGTGTACAATGGAACTTCCTCCACAACTACTGGGCGGTAAGGTGATTAAAATCCTTCACGATGGTGTACAGGAATTGAACCGGCGGCAAGTCCGTCTGAATACCCAGAATGGACTTGATCTTCTCGGTCACCATCATCACCGGTTGCAAGTTCCCTTGACTCCGGTTGACTTCCAGCGCCCGCTGAATGAGCTCAATATCCTTTTCGTTCAATTGTGTTACTTGCGCAAAGGTGGGCGTGTACGTTTCTTCTGTTGTCACAAATACATCCTTGGCGGTAATTTCTTTTTGTTCGATAAGCTTAACCACCGTGGTTCCCGCTACCATATCGCCCAGTCGCTGGCCTTTGCCACCCATAGCAATGACGATGATGGCAATGGCGCCGGAAAGCATGTATAAATCAATGAAAGCAAAAATCCACCGTAACACGTAAGCACCGATGGTGGCGGGCGTGCCGTCCATTTTCACCACCTGAATTTTCATTACCCGTTTGCCCGGCGTTTGACCGTTCATGAAAATCTCGAAGAGCACACCGTAGAACATCCATGGGAAAACAAGCACCAATAGCCAGAGCCACTCAATCTGCAATTCGATTCGCACCAACAGGGCAATGACGGCGACAGAATACAGAATCAGGATGATCCAATCCATCAGATACGCCACAATCCGGTCGCCAATGCTGGCGAGCGGATAGTGAATAAAAACATTTTGAGTTGTCCTAACGCTTATGGTTTGCATCCACTTCTATTTTTATGCAATTTTCAAAGTAAAGTATAATTCATGAAAATCGCCCGACCTTTCTTCTTCCTCCTCGCTATCGTTGCCATCAGTTGTCAGAATAAACCTTCCGATGAACAACTTCGGGTGAAGGCAGACCAACTCGCTCAACAATTTATTCTCACCGACGGTCACGTTGACTTACCCTATCGCCTTAAGGTGAAACACTTCCGCCTTGAACGTCAATACCTCGGTATACCCGTGAGCACGCCAGAGGGAGATTTCGACTTCGAGCGCGCCAGACGCGGCGGTCTCGACGCTCCTTTCATGTCGATCTATATACCCTCGACGTACCAAATGCAACCCGACAAAGGAAAAATTCTCGCCGACTCGTTAATCGACATGATTCGGGGCATAGCTTCCTCCCTTCCCGACAAGTTTGCGCTTGCCGGAACACCACAGGAAATAGAAGCGAACTCAAAGCTGGGCAAGATCTCACTTCCCATGGGCATGGAAAACGGCGCGCCCGTCGGCGATGACATTGCCAATGTAAAGTACTTCTACGATCGCGGCATCCGGTACATTACGCTCACGCACCGGACCGATAACCAGATCTGTGACTCCTCCTACGATACGGCAAACACCTCCAATGGCCTGAGCCCCTTCGGCGAAAAAGTGGTGGCTGAAATGAATCGCGTCGGGATCATGGTCGACATCTCCCACGTTTCCGACAGCACATTTTATGACGTTCTGAAAATTACCAAGGTACCCGTCATCGCGTCGCACTCATCGTGCCGTTACTTCACACCTGGATTTCAGCGGAACATGTCGGATGAGATGATTCAGGCGCTCGCCAAAAATGGTGGCGTTATTCAAATCAACTTCGGCGCTTCGTTCCTGGACTCTGTTGCGCGCCAGAATACCAAGCTGCTCGATTCGCTTGAAAAGGTGTTGCAAGACAAAGGCCTTACCTCCCGCGATTCCGCAGCACAACCCATCATTGATCAATTCGCCAAAAATCACGCTGAACTCTACAGTGATGTAGAACGCGTGGCGGATCACATCGACCACGTCGTTAAACTTGCCGGCATCGACCATGTTGGAATTGGTTCAGATTATGATGGTGTCGGCGACAGCCTGCCGCTGGGGCTAAAAGACGTCTCGGATTATCCGAACCTGATTTTTGTCCTTTTGAAAAGAGGATACTCGGACGAAGACATTGAGAAAATCTGCTCCAAAAATGTTTTCCGCGTTTGGAACGCCGTTATCCAGTATGCCAGTGAAAATGGTAATCAGTAAGCGGTAACCGGTAATCAGTAGTCGGTAGTAGGAATAGCGCGGGGTGATTTAGTAATTTAGCGCCGTTATGAAAGAAGCTGCTTTTGTAAAGCAAAATAAGGCACGTTGGGAGGAATTCGAAAAGGTAATGCAGGACCAGGGCCATGCCCAGCCCGACCGGCTGGCGGAATTATTCATCCAGGTAACAGACGATCTTTCTTTTGCACGCACGCAATATCCACAAAGCCGGACCACGCAGTATTTGAACGCGTTGGCCAGTAAAGTCCACCTGGAGATCTATAAAAACAAACGCGAAGACAAAAACCGGTTCGTCACCTTTTGGAAAGAAGAAGTTCCGGAAGCGATGTACCATTCGCGCAAGCACCTGATCGTTGCGTTTCTCATCTTTGTCATTTCAGGTATCATGGGTGCGGTGTCTGCACTTTATGACGATACATTTGCGCGCCTGATCATGGGCGACGGATACATCAACATGACCTTGGAGAACATCAAGAAAGGCAACCCCACTGCCGTTTATTCCAGCAACAACGAAGTGTGGATGTTCTTTTTCATAACCTGGAACAACGTGATGGTTTCGTTCAAGGCTTTTGTGTTTGGAGTCTTCGCATCTTTGGGCACGGGCTTTTTCTTGTTCTACAATGGATTGATGGTCGGCACCTTCATTACATTCTTCGCGCTAGAAAATCAACTCGGTCAGGCGTTTCCCGTCATCATGTTGCATGGCACTATTGAATTGACTTCGATTGTTATCGCCGGCGCCGCTGGATTTGTCATGGGCAACAGCTTGATCTTTCCGGGAACCTATTCGCGCCTGATATCTTTCAAGATGGGTTCCATCCGGGGACTTAAGATTGTCATGGGACTCGTTCCGTTTTTTATACTGGCTGGCTTTATTGAATCTTTCATTACCCGCCACGCCTTCATGCATTGGAGCGTTAAAACCTCTATCATTGCAGCATCCGCCGTCTTAATGATATACTACTTTATTATCTATCCTATCCGTTTAAAGCGCCATGGAAAATTTTAGATTCATCGAATACCATCACACCCGCGATTTCAGCCGGAAGCTGAATGCCACTTTTGAATACATTAAGCAGAACTTCAAGTCACTGGCCAAGAGCATTCTCTTCATTGCTGGCCCGCCGGTGTTAGTCGCCAGCTTGCTGCTCGGATCTTTCATGGGCGACATGATGGGTTTCTCAAGAGCTTCATCATTGAATCCTGGCGCCGACGCGGAGATGGTGCGGACCTATTTTATGTCGGCTACTTTCTGGCTGCAAATCTGTTTGATGTTGATCTTCCTGTTGGTGAGCAGCGTGATGACCGTGGCGACCATCAACAACTACATTATTCTCTACGAAGAAAAAAAGACTAACAAGATTGAGGTTCAGGAGGTGTGGGAACGTGTGCGCGCGACATTCTGGATGTACCTGGGCACGATGTTCCTGTTTGCCTTGATGGGGACGATCGTGTACGTGATCCTCCTTATTCCAATTTTTTTGTTGGCGGCCATTTCCGAGGTTCTCATTTTCTTTGGCGGGGTCATTCTGTTCGTCGGTTTGTTTTACCTGATCATAAGCTTGTCCCTTGTATTTTTTATCCGGGGGTATGAGAAACTTGATTTCATGGAAGCGGTCGCACGATCCTTTAAGCTTGTGCAGGGAAAATGGTGGAGCACCTTCGGCCTGCTGATGATCTTGTATATGATCATGGGCTTTGCCTCTTACATATTTATTATGCCGATGTACATTATCACTTTTGTCAGCACTCTTCATAGCCTGCAAACCGGCGTCGCTGAAGAGCCCAGTACCGCTATGCAGATCATCACCACGGTATCTTTTACCTTGTACTATCTCGCGCAAATGGTATTGAACACACTGCCCAACGTCGGTATTGCGTTTCAGTACTTTAACCTGGTAGAGCGGAAAGAATCAAAAGGGCTGATGAGCCAGATCGAACAGATTGGCCAGGAGCCGCAACGACCCACCAGCGCCGCGGACGAACATTATTAATATCTCCATCCTGTTGTGAAGAACGTTTTCCTCATCTTATTCCTGCTCGGATTCATATCCACTGGCTTCGGACAAGATAGCCTGGAAAGTATTTTGTCCGAGGAGGATTCCGTCGTGTATGCGGATGAGGACGACTATTCCGACGAAGATTCAGAGGAGGATACCATCGCCTATCACTACGGCGATCAGGATGATGACGTCGACTATACAGCCGTACCAGATTCAGCGCAGATTGCGCCGCGTTCGTTTGATCAGAGTCGGTTGGACGAGCTTCGAAACGATCCGACGCTTCAATACAAAGAACCCCCAACCATTGCCGAAAGTCTGTGGGACAGATTCCTGGCCTGGATCGGTCAATTGATCGATTCCTTTTTCCAAGGTGCCATCAACACCAACTGGGGACAAGTACTTACCTGGGTGCTTGGTTTGGGGCTGCTGATCTTCCTCATCATGATGCTGCTGAAAGTCGACGCCCTCAAAATCTTTTATTCGGGCAGGGGCGAGCAAAAGCTGCCGTACAATGTTATCGATGAGAACATCCACGAAATGGATTTCGAAGCGCTCATTCAGCAAGCGGTCGATCAAAAAGACTATCGAAGAGGCACCCGACTGGTGTTCCTTTATGCGTTGAAAATGCTTTCTGATGCGCACCACATTTCGTGGGAACAGGGAAAGACCAACCACGACTATGTTGCAGAATTAAAAGCGATCGAACTGAAGTCAGGATTTTCTGAACTCAGTTACTATTTTGAATATGCCTGGTATGGAAACTTTTCCATCAACCGGGAGACGTTTGGTAAAGTTGAAGGTGTTTTTTCAGAATGGCGAAGTAAGGTGAAATGAAAAAGGACTGGAAATATATTCTATACCTTTCGGTGGCCTTCGGATTGTTCGTGGTCGTCAAGTTGCTGTCGCCCAAGCAGCACAATTGGGCGGTGACCTTTGCACGCGATGATCACAATCCTTTTGGTGGATATGCCTTGAACGAACTACTCCCTTCGATTTTCGAAGCCGAAAAGATCCATCATAGTTACGAGACGCTTTATGAAATTAAGGACTCGCTGAAACGAAGTGGAAACATTCTGATACTGTGTACCAATTTTTCCGCGGGAAAAGAAGATACAGAAGCATTACTCAATCACGTCGCCAACGGCGGCACCGCCCTGATTGCATCTGACAATTATTGGGGCGAACTGGCGGATACGTTAAAGCTGTCCACCCGCGATTACCTGTTTAAAAATGGAATGAACATTTTCCCCGCCAACGATTCGGCGGCGCTGCATTTTGTGAATCCAGCTTTCGACACCACGCGGCGTTTCAATTTCAAGCGCGACAATATTCACAACTACTTTGCAAAGTTTGATACGACACGCACGTCCGTGATCGCCGTGAATGAGGATGGCAAGCCCATCGCGATCCGCGTGGCCTGGGGAAAGGGCAGCCTGATTCTGAATTCGACGCCACTCGCTTTTACGAATATCTATTTGTTATCGGATCCCAACCATGAACTTCTTTCGAGCCTGCTGTCATATTTACCCGACGGCGAAATCGAGTGGACCGAATACTATCACCTGGGCAGAATGGAAGCCGCGACGCCACTCCGGTTCATTCTTACCAATGAACCTTTGCGCTGGGCGTACTATCTCGTGGTTGTCTCGCTCCTGGTCTTTATGATTTTTGAAATGAAGCGCCGCCAGCGCATTATTCCTGTGATCAAGCCGCTGGGCAACACCACGCTGGAATTCATCGGCACCATTGGCAACCTTTACTATCAGAATGGCGAGCATAAGAACATTGCTGAAAAGAAAATCAATTTCTTTATGGAATTTGTTCGCACGCGATTTTGGCTGAGCACGGCAAAGTTGGATGAAGATTTCATTCAAGCGTTCAGCAGTAAATCCGGTGTGCCTGAAAGCGAAGTCCGGGCGCTCGTTTCAACGATAACCATTATTCAATACAAGACGGAGATTTCGGCGCAGGACCTGTTGGACCTCAGCAACACGATCGAAAGAATACACCGGTGGATTGATGGCACGCAAAAAAAATAATGACCGAATACATAACCACGACTTAATCATTGCACTATGGAAGATAAAATGTTTGAAAGCCGCGTAGACCTTAACGCTCTGAACGAGAGCATCCAAAAAATTCGCGGCGAGATCGGAAAGGTCATTGTCGGGCAGGAACAAATGGTCGACCTGTTGATCACCGCTATCCTTGCTGACGGCCACGTGCTGATCGAAGGCGTTCCGGGCGTCGCCAAGACACTTACCGCCAAGCTGCTCTCAAAAGTAATTTCCGTGGGCTTCTCGCGCATTCAATTCACGCCCGACCTCATGCCGTCCGACGTGCTCGGTACCTCGGTCTATAACATGAAGAAGTCGGAGTTTGAATTTAAAGCCGGGCCTATCTTCTCAAACATCATCCTGATTGATGAGATCAACCGTGCACCAGCCAAAACACAATCGGCCCTCTTCGAGGTAATGGAGGAGCGACAGGTAACGATCGATGGTGTGACGCGCCCTTTTGAATATCCCTGCATGGTAGTCGCCACGCAGAATCCGGTGGAACACGAAGGAACCTACCGTCTGCCTGAGGCACAGTTGGATCGTTTCCTGTTCAAGATCGTTGTGAACTATCCGACGTTGGAGCAAGAGGTATCGATCATCAGCGGGCATCACCAAAGAAAAGGCGTACAACCGGTTCACGAAGTTCAAGCGATATTGACCGCTGAGCAGATCCGAAACTTCAGGGCTGCAGTTCAGCAGGTGTTCCTTGAACCGCATCTATTCAAATACATCGCTCAGATCATTCACGAAACCCGTAACAATCCGTCGCTGTTCCTCGGTGCGTCACCGCGCGCATCCGTTGCCATACTCAATAGCTCCAAAGCATACGCCGCCTTACATGGCCGTGACTTCGTGACGCCTGAAGACATTAAACTCGTTGCACTGCCGGTGCTGCGCCACCGCGTGATCCTCACGCCCGACAAAGAAATGGAAGGCATCACCGCCGACGAAGTAGTCGTGCAGATCATCAACAAAATCGAAGTGCCGCGCTAAGTGAAATTCATCCGGCCGTTATATCTCAACAGCAGACTGTTCATGGCGATTGGCGCTGTGGTGACGGTGTTTATTTTTTGTTTTTTCTACGAAGCACTCATTATCGTTCCAAAGATTTTATTTCTCGGCTTCCTCGCCGTAGCACTCACGGACCTGATCCTGCTGTTTCGAATCAGGAAAGGTCTTCACGGCTATCGCTTCACGCCGGAGAAACTTTCGAATGGCGATGAGAATGAACTCCGGATCTATCTCCAGAGTTTTTATCCCTTCGCAGCGACCATCAACGTCATCGATGAGATCCCACATCAATTCCAGCGACGGGATCTGAATTTTAAGGTGACGATTCCTCCGGGTGAAAACCTGGTTATCCGTTACTCGCTTCGCCCTGTGAAGCGCGGGGAGTACTCGTTCGGCTCCGTCAATGCTTTCGTTGAAACTCCCATCGGTTTCTTCTCACGACGTTTTCGATTTTCCGCCGACGCGGAGGTTCCGGTTTATCCTTCCTACATCCAGATGCGGAAGTACGAACTGCTGGCCATCTCTAATCGCCTGACCGAAACCGGCATCAAAAAGATCAGACGGATTGGCCACAACATGGAGTTTGAGCTGATCAAGGAATACGTCAGCGGTGATGACTACCGCACCATCAACTGGAAAGCCACAGCGCGAAAAACTCACCTCATGGTCAATCACTTTCAAGATGAGCGCTCGCAGCAGGTGTATTCTGTAATTGACAAAGGGCGTGTGATGCAGATGCCGTTTCATGGACTTAGTCTCCTGGATTATGCCATCAACGCGAGCCTGGTCATTTCCAATATTGCGATCAAGAAGTCAGATAAGGCTGGGTTGCTTACCTTTCAGGATAAAGTCGGCACCATGCTACCAGCGGGAAAACAAAGCCGTCAGATGTCGCAGATCCTCGAGGTGTTGTACAATCAAAAGACGGCCTATCGTGAATCGGACTTCTCTGCGCTCTACACCCACGTCCGCAGAAAGATCACGCAAAGAAGTTTGTTGTTACTGTTCACGAACTTTGAGTCCCTGCACAGTTTACACCGCCAGCTTCCCTACCTGAAACGGTTGTCGGACTTGCATTTGCTGGTGGTGATCTTTTTCGAGAACACGGAAATGAAATCGTTGCTCAACAACCCGGCAAATAATTTAAGAGAAGTCTACTACAAGGCCATCGCTGAAAAATTTGCATACGACAAAAAACTCATCGTAAAGGAATTGGCAAAACACGGAATCCAGGCATTGTTGACCGCACCCGAAAATTTGACGGTGAACACTATCAACAAGTACCTGGAATTAAAAGCTAGGGGAATGATCTAATTCTTTTATTCCGGGCGCGCTTCGTTGCGCCAGAGAACTATTGCAATCCGATCCACGGGCGCAGCTGGCGCCGGTGCGTCAACTGCAATCTTAATAAAGAGCATCATACGATCTGCTGGCGTAACGAAGTGATCAGGCTTTAGATAAATCCGCTCGTCACTGGGCCAAATATTCATCGTTTGTCACGCTTACCAAGCCACTGCCGGTAGCATTTAATATTGCTACATTTGTAATCCTTGCCAAACATCATCGTATGAGGTTTCTATTGATTGGATTAATACTGGCGGCGGGCGTGGAAATCCATGCACAAACTCTGAAAAAGACTCACCCTTTGCCGGCGTCTGTGAAGGCCAGCGATTATCAAAAAGGGAAGGTCCTGGTGAAGGTCAAAGAAAAATTCAAGAGTGAATTTCAAGGTGCCTCCGTCTTGCGTTCGAACGCGCTCCTGAAAGGCTCATCGATGAAGTCGATCGCGAAAGGTCCCAACAGCAACAAGGCTGCACGAAACGCGCCTTTCAAACCTAAGATCGACATTTCCAGATATTTCGAAATCAGCTTTGATCCTTCACGGCCGGTAGAAGAAGTAATCAACGAACTGTATGCCTCCGGATATGTAGAACTGGCTGAGCCTTCTTACAAGGTGCGCATGCTGGTGACACCCAACGATGCGAACATTAACTTCCAATACTATCTAACGAACATCAAAGCATTCCAGGCCTGGGACATCGAGCAGGGAAGCGAGGACATGGTCATCGGCATTGTCGATTCCGGTGTGGACATCGACCATCCGGATTTGGCCGATCAGCTGTACATCAACACAGGCGATCCGGTCAATGGAATCGATGATGATAACAATGGCTACATCGATGATTATCGCGGTTGGGATTTTTCGGGAGCTGACACCTTGAATGCATTCAATCCGAATTTTGTCGGCGACAATGATCCGTCTATTCCCAAAGCTGGCGGAGGATTTGGTCACGGCACGCAGGTAGGAGGCTGCGCCAGCGCGTCAACCAACAATGGAACGGGAATCGCCGGTGTGGGATACAATACGAGGCTGCTCTATACAAAGCACTTCGCCGACAATCAGCCATCATCGGCAGTAAGCTACAGCTCCAACCTGTACCTCGGCGTTATCTATGCGGCGGAAAATGGCGCGAAGATTATTAACTGCTCCTGGGGCTCGACGGTGCGCAGCCAGGTATATCAGGACATCATCACCTACGTAACACTCGACCTTGGATGTCTCGTCGTGAGCGCAGCGGGGAACAGTGGAAATGGCACCTCACTTTATCCGGCGTCCTATGATTACGTCCTTTCTGTTGCTGCGACTGACGCCGATGACAAGCAAGCCTGGTTCAGCAACTACGGAAGTAAAGTAGACCTGTCAGCACCGGGCGTAAGCATTTACACCACCAGCTACAACAACTTGTATTCGTCGCCCGATGGAACTTCGCTGTCTGCACCGATCGTATCTGGGGCAGCGGCATTGGTGTGGTCGCATTTTCCGAATTACACGCCGCTGCAGGTTGCCGAACAACTTCGCGTAACCGCCGACGAGAATTTTACTCTGTTGAATCCTTCGCTGGAGCATCAATTCGGGAAGGGACGACTGGATGTTTATGCCGCACTCACTACATCCTCTCCATCCATCCGGGCGTTGGAGTACGAACTCGTGAATGCTTCAGGGAGCGTTGCAGGACCAGGGGATGAGGCATTCCTTTACCTTGATTTTTTTAACTACCTGGAAAGCACATCGGGTGGATTAGAGATTAGCATTTCCACTACATCGACTGCGATCACCATCACGAAAGATAAAATCTCGCCGGGCGTGATCGCCTCAGGCGCCACGTTAACCAACAGGTTAACGCCATTCGAGCTAACGTTGAACTCGTCCATACCGGAAAACGTCGTGATCGACTTGTTGATTACTTATTCCGACGGCGCCTACCAGGACTTTCAATTGTTCTCTCTCATTCCCAATCCATCCTATCGCGACGTTGACGACAACCTGATCACCGCGACAGTTACTTCCGCAGGCAGGTTGGGTTATGAAGATACCGGCGCGAATACCAAAGGGAGCGGATTTGTTTACAAGGATGCCTCGATTCTATTTGAGATGGGATTGATCATGGGAAACTCTCCGTCTTCTCTGCTCAACACCGTGCGTGCTTCTGGAAATACCTACGATCAGGATTTTGTTTCAACCGAACGCATTCGCGAAATAACACCGGGAGAACGATCCTACTCAGAAATCTTCGGTGAATTCTCCAACTCCACAACAGCGGCGAATCAAAAAGTAAAAGTCGCTTATCGAAGTTTGGTGTGGCGTGATTCTGTACGCAGCAAGTTTGTGATCATGGAATACAAAATCAAAAATCCACAAGCCGTGCCGGTGACTGATTTTTATTTTGGTTTGTTTTCTGATTGGGATATCAGTTTTAACGGCGCCGAAGATGCCGCACAATGGAACGCCTCGCTTCAACTCGGCTATGTGTTCCCTAAGCTGTCGACAAGCCTTCCGCATGCTGGCATCCAACTCCTCACCAACAACGCTCACTATTACGCGATCGACAATGACCCGAACGTGAGTGGAAACCCTTTTGGCTTGTACGATGGCTTTACCTATGCAGAAAAATTCACCTCCATATCCACGATTCGATTGAGCGCCGGGAATGGATCGGCAGTAGGTGGCGACGTCAGTCATGTAGTTTCCTCCGGACCTCATACGATCAATCCAGACGAAGAGATCATCATTGCTTTCGCGTTACATGCGGCAGATAATCTGACGGACCTGATCAACTCCGCGAAATACGCGGACTCTGTTTACAATTTTACACTCCAGGCTCCACGCCCGGTCATCGACACCGTTAACACTTGCTATGGCACGGGCGCCACCCTCGTCGCGACAGGTGCGAGCCAATTCAATTGGTACGATTCATTCACAGGGGGCAACCTGCTGGCATCCGGTTCACCGCTGAATGTGACCAATGTCGTTAGTGATACGACGCTCTATGTATCCAATGCTGATGAATCGTATGAAAGCGTGCGAACACCCGCTCACATCCGCGCCATGGCACAGCCCGGGATTGTAACGTCACGATCACCGATCCTCTGCGATGGCGATGTGGTCACCCTTTCCGTCGCTCCATCCACCGAATACCTGTGGAGCACTGGCGAAACGACGCAGTCCATTGACGTAAGCTCGGCCGGGGACTACCACGTTGAAGTTACTTTTGATGACGGCGTATTGAATTGCTTTTCAACGTCAGACGTGGTAACGGTTACCAGTCTCAGCAGACCGGAGGCAGCGTTTTCTTTTCTGGCAACACCAGAAGACAACACCGTTTACTTTGTTGATGAAAGCACTGACGCCGCGGAATGGTTTTGGGATTTTGGCGATGGGGAAAGCAGCGAGGAACAAAATCCGACACATACCTTCAACCAGGGAGGACTGATCGATGTACATTTGGTCGTAACCGGAGCCAATGGCTGCCAGGACAATGTAGTTCAAACGGTTTCCGTTGTGCTGGCTGCTGAGGAAGAATTGCAGCGGTTGGTACAGATTTTCCCGGTGCCAGCTCCAGGCGATGAGGTGACGGTGGCGGTTGATGGCGTAGCGTCACAGCATGTGGTAATGACCTTAATGAACGCGCTGGGAAGCAAGGTGATCGAGACGCGGTTAGAATCTCCGCCAGCATCTTTCGCGGAAAAACTCAACATCAGAACCCTTCGATCAGGAATCTACTTCCTTCGTGTTCAATTCGACAATAAAACCATAACGAAAAAATTGATCGTCAATCGATGAGGTGTTAAAACCAACGTGTCGTCCCTACGGGACTTCGATCATGTCGTGGATGATTTTTCTACCGATGTTCCGTCCCTACGGGACTTGGGCGTTATGAATTAATAGTCCCGGAGGGATGGCTGTCGGTAACTCCAGGAAAAAACAAAATCCCCAAGTCCCGTAGGGACGACACATTGGCCGACCCTGCAAGAAACCCGCGCCTCCAAACAAATTTTGAATCTTGTCCCGATGGCTATCGGGATCGAATCTTGGAATCCTAAAGCTCCGTTCGCTTCAATTCAGGAATGTGATTGAATAGCTTGATCGCTTGCAAAAACACTTCGTTCGTTTCATTGAATACGGGATAGAATCCAGTGTTACCCCAAATCTTTCGCGCAATCTGAGCTTTGATGTGAATCTGGAAAAGCTTTTTCTTCAACGACAACTCGCGGTAGTCTGGTTTTACTTTGTTGCGCTGACCAACTCTAACCAAATCGCTTATCATCGCGTCGCTAACATTGAAGCTTCGGAGGTAATGCTCGAATCCTTTCTCCACCAGTTCATCCTTGTGCCGGTCGGCATAATCGAAAGTATATTCTTGAATGGAGGTTGATGTATACAGCTCATTCAGATAGTGACTATTGAGCGATGTGTCTAGCGGAACAAAGTAATCGGGCATAATCCCGCCGCCACCGTATACACTCCGGCCGTTCAGCGTAATGTACTTCAGCGAATCGTTGAACTTGATACTATCAGAATGGAAGAACTCGCCGTGGTTGTAACGGCTCACGATATCCAGCGCATATTCGTCGCCATCTTCGTACGGCTTTTGGATGGATCGTCCGCTGGGTGTGTAGTAGCGGCTGATGGTGAGACGCAATTCAGATCCATCATTGAGATCAAAGGGAGATTGAACAAGTCCTTTTCCAAAGCTCCTCCGGCCTACTACCAAAGCCCTGTCGTTGTCTTGTAACGCACCGGACAAAATTTCTGATGCAGACGCGCTTCCTTCATTCACGAGGACGATCAAGTCGCCAGATTCAAAATCACCCTTGGAGGTAGCGAACGCTTCTGAATTGTATTTTTTCTCCTTGCCCTGGGTGAACACAATCTTCTTTCCGTTTTCGAGGAACTCATCGGCCATGTCGATGGCAATGTTCATGTATCCGCCCGGGTTGCCTTGAAGGTCGAGTACCAACTTCTTCATTCCTTTTTCTTTCAGGTCCTTCATCGCGTCCTGAAATTCTTCATAGGTGGTAGCGGCAAAACGGTTGACTTTGATATAGCCGATTTCCTTGTCGACCATGTAGCTTACGTCGACAGAATATTGAGGGATCTTATCGCGGATGATCGTGTAGTCAATTTCTTTTCCTCTCCGCAGAATGGTCACTTTCACTTCGGTGCCTTTCGGACCTTTCAGCGCCCGCATCACATCGGCAGAGGTAACGCCGACTCCTGCCATCGCTTTTTCATCCACCTTGACAATCTTATCTCCAGATTGAATTCCGAGCGCCTCCGATGGGCCGCCGCTGAGCGGCGCAACGACCACAATCGTGTCGTTGAAGATATTAAACTCGATACCTATGCCGTCGAAATTTCCGCGAAGGTCTTCGTTAGCGCTGACGCGATCGCGCGCCGGAATGTATGACGAGTGTGGATCAAGTTTATTCAGCATATGCTGAATGGCATCGTCGACCAGCGCACCTGTGTTGACGGTATCGACATATTCCTCTTTAATTTGGGTTAGCACCTCCCGGAACTTCTGCACGTCCTGCCCGACGTCGCCCGTACTTTTGCGGGTTGTGAAACTTGCGCCTACAAACACACCTGCTGCCAGACCCAGACACAGAACCAGTGGTAGGCTAATCTGGTATTTCGAATTCTTATGCTCGTCCATAATCACTAAATCCTATAAGTAAATTCTATAACGCAGGGCGAAAATAAAATGTTAAGCCGAAGCTTACCCAGGAATTTAAAAAAATTGCCAAACGGTCGAAAAATGGCGCTCTGAGCGCATTATCACCCTTTTTTTGCCCCGCTTGAAAGGCGAATACGGATAATTTTTCCCTTATCTTTACCCTTCATGAATAATCCCGGGCTGAAAGATACGCGCATTTCTGAACTGGTTGACAAAAACTATGTTCACGCCTATGTGCTGTATTATTTCGGCATCCGCTTTTATGAATACACTGAACTTACCCTGGAGCAAGTTTGCCAAAAGCAGGGGCTCAAAGTAGAACAGGTCATCCGCGAACTCGAATCACCGATGCATTTGAAGGAAGCCGACCTGCCATTGGTGTCCTATCCGATCGACCTGATCATCGAGTACCTCAAGCATTCTCACTTCCTGTTCATCAAACACAAACTCCCCTACATTGCGCGGCTCGTGGAAAGTTTTAAAGCCCACCACGACGACTACCTGAACGTGGAACGCGATCTCAAAATTGTGTTTCCGTTATTCGTAGAGGATTTTATTGAGCACATTTATGAGGAAGAGGATACGCTCTTCACGTTTATCCAGGCGCTGGATCGCGGATCCAAAGGGCACATGGTCCCTTCGAAACTTTACTACCTGATGGAAAAAAATTCCGTTCAGAAGTATGCCATGGAACATGAGGTGCACGACGACGAGATGGAAGGCATTCGGAAGATTACCAAAGACTACGCTTTCGACGCGCAGACGCCGTTACATGTTAAAGTACTATTCAACGAATTGAAAGCCTTCGAGAAAAGTCTCATCACGCATGCGCGAATAGAAAATGAAATCTTGTTTCCAAAAGCCATGGCGCTCGAAAGCAAAGTGAGACATAATTTCTCTGAGAAAATCAAGTTCAACTAGTCTGTTGATTCGTCTACGTCCGAATCAAATTCCAACGATCAAATCACGCCGCTAATGGGAAGAGTTCTGGCCATTGACTATGGAAAAAAAAGAACAGGCATCGCCGTGACGGACCCCTTGCGAATTATCGCCACAGCCCTCGAAACGGTGGCGTCGGACGAGCTGCTCAAATTCCTGCAAGCCTATGCGCAAAAAGAAACCGTCGATGAATTTGTAGTCGGCATGCCAATGAATCTGAAAGGTGAAGATTCCGAGATGGCGCCTTTCGTCAGATCGTTTGTCGAAGAGTTGAAGAAAATATTTCCATCCAAACCCATTCACCTCGTCGACGAGCGGTTCACCTCGCGGATGGCCCAACGCGCCATGATTGACGGAGGAATGAAGAAAAAGGATCGACGGGTCAAAGGCAATGTCGACAAGATCAGCGCGACGATTATTCTCCAGGATTTCCTCGGACGAGTTAATCGTTAACCGTTATCCGTTAATCGTGGGTGCGAGAGCGAGGGCGGATACACGCTCGCTCTCACACTCACTCTCACACACCCACCCCCTCGCCCGCGTTTAACGATTAACGGATAACGGGATAACGGTTTACGGATAACTTTTATCTTTGCCCCTATGATTTATCCGATTGTAATGTACGGCGACCCCGTACTGCGCCAGAAAGCAAAACCCATTGAGAAGGGAACAGATCTGACGCCGCTTATTGACGACATGTTTGAAACGATGCACGGCGCCAGTGGTATCGGCCTGGCCGCGCCTCAGATCGGAAAAGGCATTCGCCTGTTTATCGTGGATGGAACCGTACTGGAAGATGAACCCGACATGGAAGGGTTTAAAAAAGTTTTCGTTAATCCTGAAATGATCGAAGAACTCGGTGAACCCTGGGAATTTGAAGAAGGATGCCTGAGCATTCCCAACATCAGGGAAAAAGTATCGCGCAAGGAAAAACTCCGCATCCATTACTTTGACGAGAATTGGGTTGAGCACGAAGAGGATTACGACGGCATGAAAGCCCGCATCATTCAACACGAATACGATCACATCGAAGGAAAACTATTTGTTGATTACTTACCCGCGCTAAAGAAGAGATTGCTAAAAGGAAAGCTCGCGGATATCTCAAAAGGTAAAGTGGATACCGAATATCGCATCGCAGCCCCAAAAAAATAGGTCAGTATTTCATTCGTCCTTCGTACTTCGTCCCTCGTACTTCAAACCATGTCGTTCAAATCCCGCCTCCCCGACGTACCGACTTCCATCTTCACCATCATGTCGAAGATGGCGCTGGATCACGGTGCCATCAATCTCTCCCAAGGGTTCCCGGACTTCAGCATCGATCGCGAGATCATCGACAACGTGCATCGCTTCATGAAGGAGGACAACAATCAATATGCGCCCATGCCGGGGACACCGTCTTTGAGAAAAGCCATCGCAGATGTCGTTCAGCAGACCTATGGCCGCACGGTAAATCCAGAAACAGAAATCACCATTACCGCTGGCGCGACAGAGGGACTTTACTCGGTGATCACCGCATTTGTCAGCCCGGGCGAAGAGGTCATTGTCTTCGATCCGTCGTACGATTCATACGATCCATCCATCAGGCTGAGTGGCGGAATTCCCATTCACATCAACTTAACGTATCCAGGTTTTACCATAGACTGGGATCTCGTGCGTTCAAAGATTTCTTCGCGCACGCGGATGATCATCATCAACACGCCACACAATCCCTGCGGAACTGTGCTTTCAGAAAATGATCTGAAAGAATTAGAAAAGATTGTAGTGAAGCATAACCTCTTCGTCTTGAGTGACGAAGTTTACGAGCGACTGATCTTCGATGGAAACCAGCACCAAAGCGTGCTCCGGTATCCTGGATTGTCGTCGAATAGCTTTGCTGTGTTTTCATTCGGTAAAACATTTCATGCGACCGGCTGGAAGTGCGGCTATGTGGTGGCGTCGGAGCCGCTCACCGCGGAGCTGAGAAAAACACATCAGTTCGTCGTGTTCAGTGTAAACACGCCGATGCAGCTCGCGGTGGCGGAGTACTTAAAGGATCCAGACCACTATCAAAACCTGGGAAAATTCTACCAGCAGAAACGCGACTTTTTCCTGGCGCAAATAAAGGGTTCGTCTTTTAAACCGCTGCCGTGCCAGGGGTCTTACTTTCAGATTTTATCCTATGAGGGTATGAGCCGAAAAGCTGACCACCTCCTCGCCGAAGAGTTCACCAAAGAAAAGAAGGTTGCCTCCATCCCCATTTCCGTTTTTTACCAGGACAAAACCGACAACCACCTGCTTCGCTTCTGCTTTGCCAAGCGGGAGGAAACCCTGGAAAAAGCCTGCGAAATCCTTCGAAAAATTTGACCCGACCCGCTTCCTGAGGCCCTGGACGGGCGTTTTGAAATCATTCCCGCTACCGTTAAAAAATACCTTCCCATTTCGCAGATCATTTGTTTTCTTTGCGGTCCGGAAAACACAATTACCCCATGCAGGACTTAAAAATCACGCTTATCCAGTCAGATCTTCACTGGGAAGACATCGAAGCCAATTTGTCGATGTTTGAGGAGAAAATCTGGCAGATCAGCGGGTCCACCGATGTGATCGTCCTGCCGGAGATGTTTACAACAGGCTTTACCATGGCTGCCCACAAGAAGGCTGAGCTCATGAACATGCGTACTTTCAAGTGGATGAAGCAAATGGCGGATCAGACAGGGGCGTTGATTTTGGGCAGCTACATTGTAACTGTTCACGACCGCTACTACAACCGCCTGCTGTGGATGGAGCGAGGCGGAAATTTCAAGACCTACGATAAGCGCCATTTGTTCAGGATGGCCAACGAACATAAGACTTACTCGCCGGGCGAAAGCCTGCTGATCGGAACCTGGAAAGGTTGGAGAATTTGTCCGTTGATCTGTTACGACCTCCGCTTCCCGGTATGGAGCCGGAACAAGTGGGATGCCTCAGCCAAAAAACTTTCCTACGATGTAGCCATCTACATTGCCAACTGGCCCATCACCCGCATCGATGCGTGGGATACTTTGCTGAAAGCGCGTGCGATCGAAAATCTCAGCTATGTCGTGGGCGTTAACCGCCTTGGACAGGATGGACAGGGTATTGAATACAACGGTCACTCTTCCGTGATCAGCCCGAAAGGCGAAACGATTTATACCAACGAAGGAGGAGAGGCTGTGCGCACCACCGAACTTAATGCCAACGCCCTTCACGCCTTCCGCGATCGCTTCCCTGCCTTTGCTGACGCCGATGATTTCACCATCGAGTTTGAGGAGTACGAGGAGTCCGATTATTTAAGCTAGCGCTTTCTTCTTCCCCCAGTGATTCTTTAGGCCTAAAACAGGCTTCAAACGGTTGTGGTGTTCCTCCATAAAATATATCGGGCATCCTTCCGATTTCATTGTTCGCGTCCTACTTTTGCAGCTTCATTTTTAAATCCTGAACCTCCATGTCGTCCCGTAAAATCACCCGCGCGCTCATTTCCGTTTTCTACAAGGATAACCTGGAACCCATCGTCCACCTGTTGGGAAAGCAAGGGGTTGAGTTCGTCTCCACCGGCGGCACGCAGGAGTTCATTGAGAAGCTTGGCTACCCGGTAACGCCCGTTGAAAAACTCACTGGCTTCCCTTCCATTTTCGGTGGGCGCGTGAAGACACTCCACCCTGCAGTATTCGGAGGCATCCTCTATCGTCGCGAAGATGCTGGCGACCTGAAGCAAGCCAAAGAATTCAACATCGCCCCATTAGACCTGGTGATCGTTGACCTCTATCCCTTCGAAGAGACTGTAGCCAAAGGCGGATCCGAAGAAGACATCATCGAAAAGATCGACATCGGGGGGATCTCGTTGATCCGGGGCGCGGCTAAAAATTTCAACGACGTGATCATTGTTGCTTCACGAAATCAATACAGCGAATTGCAGTCATTACTGCAGGAGAAGAACGGCTCATCCGACTTATCGGATCGCAAGAAATTCGCCGCGATGGCATTTGATGTCACGTCGCACTATGACGCTGCGATATTCCAATACTTCAACACCGAATTCAATTTCCCCAGTTTCAAGAAGAGCTTCCAACAAGGAAGAACCCTTCGCTATGGCGAGAACCCCCACCAGCGCGGCACCTACTTTGGCGATCTCGATGGATTGTTCGAGCAGCTCAACGGCAAGGAACTTTCATACAACAACCTCGTCGACGTCGACGCAGCCGTGAACCTGGTGCAGGAGTTTGAAAATGAAACGGCCTTCGTCATCATTAAGCACACCAATGCCTGTGGCGTGGCGACAGCAACCGATGTGAAGACCGCTTACCTGAAGGCTTTTCAAGCGGACACGATCTCGGCCTTTGGTGGCGTCCTGGCCACGAACAAAAAGGTTGACCTGGCAGCGGCGGAAGAAATCAATAAGCTGTTCTTCGAGATTCTCATTGCTCCCGCCTACGATGATAAGGCGCTGGAGCTGCTGCGCTCAAAGAAGAATCGAATGATCCTCCTCCAGAAGAAGAAGCTCTCCGAAACCAGGCAATGCAAGAGCATCCTGAACGGCGTGATCGAACAGGACCTCGACCTGAAGACTGACGCAAAATCGGATCTGAAGACAGTAACCAAAATAGCGCCAACAGCAAAAGAGGTCGATGCGCTGCTCTTCGCCAGCAAAGTCTGTAAGCACACCAAGTCAAACACCATCATTCTCGCTGTTGAGGGACAACTGTTGGCCAGTGGTGTTGGGCAGACTTCAAGGGTTGATGCCTTGAAACAAGCGATCGAAAAAGCACATGCCTTCGGCTTCGATTTGAAAGGCGCAGTGATGGCCTCTGATGCATTCTTTCCCTTCCCGGATTGTGTAGAGATTGCCTGGCAGCAAGGAATCAGGGCTGTCATCCAACCAGGCGGATCAGTGAAAGATCAAGATTCTGTTAACTTTTGTGATGAACATGACATGGCCATGGTGTTCACTGGCACCCGGCACTTCAAGCACTAGAGAAATCAGGTAGGATACTCGGCGTTTCGGAGGGTAAACCTGAGAGCGTAAAACCTGAACCTTGAGACCTTGAGCAAGTCGTTCGTCGACTGGAATTTTCGGGACGTTCAAAAAACTTACATTTTTGAACCGATCCTCCTTATTTTGGTAAATTAGATGCAATTTTACGAGAGCTATCTCCGGCAGACCATAAACCATTTTTAACCTAGGGGACACAGATACATGGCATTTTTTGATTTCTTCACCAGCGACATTGCGATCGACCTGGGCACAGCAAACACCCTTATCATTTACAAAGACAAAATCGTAGTCGATGAACCATCGATCATCGCCCTCGATAAAGTAAATACCAAAGTACTGGCCATTGGCCGGGACGCCATGCAGATGCATGAGAAGACCCACGATCACATCAAGACCATCCGTCCGTTGAAGGAAGGCGTGATCGCCGACTTCCAGGCGGCAGAGATGATGATCCGTGGACTGATCAAGATGATCGACACCGGCAAGCGCCTCTTCCCACCGTCTTATCGCATGGTCATTTGCATTCCCTCTGGAATCACTGAAGTGGAAAAGCGCGCCGTTCGCGACTCGGCTGAACACGCCGGCGCCAAGGAAGTATACATGATCTACGAACCCATCGCTGCGGCGATCGGAACAGGCATCGACATCGAACAGCCTATCGGAAACATGATCGTCGATATCGGCGGCGGAACGACAGACATCGCTGTCATTGCCCTTTCAGGAATTGTTTGTGATCAATCTATCCGTGTTGCTGGCGATACGTTCAACCGCGACATCCTGGATTACATGAGACGCCAGCACAACCTGTTGATTGGCGAACGCTCAGCGGAAAAAGTAAAAATTGAAGTAGGCTCGGCTTTAACCGAACTGGACGACGGACCGGACGATTACGAGATCCGGGGGAGAGATTTGATGACGGGTATCCCCAAGACCATTAAGATCTCCTATTCAGAAGTAGCCTTCGCATTGGATAAGTCTGTATCGAAGCTCGAAGAAGCCGTATTGAAAGCACTTGAAACCTCTCCGCCGGAATTGTCGGCCGATATTTACGAGCGCGGTATCTACCTTACGGGTGGCGGCGCATTGCTTCGCGGACTTGACAAACGCCTGGCGTTGAAAACCAAATTGCCCATCCACGTGGCGGACGATCCGCTTCGCGCGGTGGTGAGGGGCACAGGGCAGGCCCTGAAGAACCTCCATCAATACAGGGCAGTGTTAATGACGTAATGCCATTACGCTGATGTCTAGGTACGAATGGCAAAGTACTAAGCTTGTCGAACGGTTGGTCACTACTCAATTGACATCCTAATGGAGCGACTGTTCATCTTCCTTTATCAGTATCGGGCTTTCTTCACCTTTCTGGTGCTGGAGCTGTTTTGTGCCTGGCTGGTGGTGGAGAACAACCAGTACCAGGGGGCCAAGTTTTACAATTCATCCAACACGGTCGTCGCCTCCCTCAACAATGTATCCCAAAATATCCGCGACTACTTTTTACTCCGTGATGTCAACACATCGCTGGCCGAAGAGAACGCCCAGCTTCGAAAGCAACTTGAGCACGACAACCAGCGACTGCAAATACTGGACGACACGGTCGCTATAAAAGATTCGGTCCTCATCACCCGCTTTGATTTTGTTAGCGCCAAGGTGGTCAACAACCAGGTTGATCGCTTCAAGAATTTCATTACACTCGACAAGGGGAATGACGCCGGACTAGAGCCCGGAATGGCGGTGATCAGTTCTTCTGGTGTTGTCGGCAAGGTAAAAGCAGTGTCAAGTCATTACAGTGTTGTGACGTCGTTGCTGAATATCGATGTGATGGTTTCCGGGTTGCTGAAGCGGACCGGCCATTTCGGAAGTATCCAGTGGAGCGGAAAAGATCCTGACCGCATCAACTTCATGTACATCCCGCGACACGTAAAACCTGTGGTAGGCGACACCGTCGTTACCTCGGGCTATAGCGCCGTCTTTCCGGAAGGCGTAATGATTGGAACGGTAGACGAAGTTAGCCTCCGGGACGAGGCATTGTGGTACGAACTCAAAGTGAAGCTCTCGCAGGATTTTCGCAAGCTGGCATTTGTCACGATTGTGAAAAGCCAGATGAAGCATGAGCAAGATTCAATTGAACAGGTCGTAAAAGAAATGGAAGAATGAACCGCGTCAGCATTTTACAGATCTTGTCGTTCTTTATCTACCTGTTTTACCAGGTACTGATCCTGCAAAATGTCGTGCTCGCCCATACGGCGTTTTGTTTTCTCTACGTGGCTTACCTGCTCATGCTCCCAGTCGAAACGCCGCCGCTGACTTTAATGGGAATTGGGTTTCTCATGGGCTTTGCCGTGGACATGTTCTACGAGAGCATCGGCCTACATGCATTTGCCTGCGTGCTGATCATGTACCTGCGGAATTTTTGGTTGAACTCCGTTACACCTCAGGGTGGATACGACAGCAACGCCTCGCCATCGCTGGCAATGAGCGGAACGCAGTGGTTTTTGATTTACGCTATGCCACTGGTTTTTGTTCATCATTGCGCGTTGTTCTTCATGGAAGCTGGTGGATTCAGAATGTTCGGTTTTACCCTCTGGAAAGCAATCCTGAGCACACTGTTCACCATGGTGGTTATTCTCATTGCAGAGTTCTTGTTTCCCGGGCGAAGAAGGTAAAGTTTTAGAATCCAATCGTCGGAATTGGAATCCCAGTGTCTTAAATTCGATCCCGATAGCTATCGGGACCAAATTTCGAAATAGCATATGAACGAAGGCCGGAAAGAAATTATTCAGATTGTTTTTGTGCTGGTGGGCCTCATCTTCCTGGTGAAATTATTTTTCATCCAGATCGTCGACTCGAGCTATAAAAACCTGGCGGCAGTAAACGCGATCCGAAAGGAACCGCAATACCCCGTGCGCGGGCTGATCTACGATCGCAACGGCAAGCTGATCGTCTACAACAATCCGGAATACGACCTGATGATTATTCTTCGCGAAGTAGAGCGATTCGACAGCGCTCGCTTCTGTGAGGTTTTCGACGTCTCTCAGCAGTACCTGCGAGAACAGTACAAAGCATTTTTCACGGAGATCAGAAACAAAAAGGCAAACGAACTTCAGCCTTTCCCCTTTCTCCGTCAGCTTTCCAATTATGACCTGGCAAAGATCCAGGACAACATCGATGAGTTCCCTGGATTTTTCATCCAGGCCCGAAGCACGCGCGCCTATTCTTCAGGAGCTGCGGCGAATGCACTTGGCTATGTCAGCGAAATTTCCCGTGCGCAGTTGGGCGATGATAAGGCCAGAACCTATCGGCAGCGCGACTACATTGGTCAAAGCGGGATTGAATCTTATTACGAAGAATACCTGCGCGGTCGCCGCGGTGTAAAATACCTGATGCGCAATAAAGACGGCGTCATCAAAGGCAGTTATGAAAATGGAAGGTACGATACGCTATCTTATCCAGGACAGGATATCGTTTCCACCCTTGACCTTAACCTGCAGGAGTACGGCGAATACCTCATGAACGGAAAGTCAGGAAGCATTATCGCCATCGAACCGTCGTCAGGCGAAATACTGGCAATGGTATCTGGTCCATCTTACGATCCTACTTTGCTCACGGGCAAGCGATATAGCTCCAACTTCGTTTTGATCAGCAACGACACCAACAAGCCACTGTTCAATCGTCCATTGATGGCGCAGTATCGCCCGGGCTCAATTTTCAAGATTGCTCAGGCCATGGTGGCCCTTCAGGAAGGTGTGGTGACGCCTGAAACACGATTCCGGTGCGATCGTTCGATCATCAATTGTCATGGACCCCATTCCAATGAGGACCTCCGGGGCGCCATCGCCAACTCCTGCAATCCTTACTTCTGGAATGTTCTCAAAAAAATGTTGAACCAGGGAAAATCCACTAATCCCTTCGACGATACGCGGATAGGACTAACAGAATGGGATCGACACATTACCAGCTTCGGCTTTGGAAAACCTTTGGGTATAGACCTGCCGAATGAAAAAGGTGGACTGGTTCCGAGTCCGGCGTACTATGACCGTGCTTATGGCGGGCGACCCTGGAAGTTCTCCAATATTTATTCCATCGCCATTGGCGAGGGTGAAAACATGGTAGTGCCGCTGCAGATGGCAAACTTCGCGGCCACCGTGGCGAACAAAGGTTTCTACTACACCCCTCACCTGGTAAAATCTATTGGCACCACCGGAAAGCCGTTGCCCCAGTTCCTCGTGAAGCACACCACCACCATCGATTCAGCGAATTTCAGAATTGCCGCTGACGCTATGCAAACTGTGGTGGAGTCGGGAACCGGTCAGTATCGCGCCCAACTAAAAGGCATCGTCGTTTGTGGCAAGACCGGATCTGTCCAAAATGAGCCGCGCCCCGATCACTCTGTGTTCATCGCGTTTGCGCCTAAGGACCATCCAAAGATCGCTGTGTCTGTGTATGTTGAATTCTCAGGACAAGGTGCGCGCGCAGCCGCGTCCATTGCCAGCCTCATGATTGAGAAATATTTGTACGGCGAAACAAAACGTCCGAACATCGAGGCGTACGTGCTGAAAGGAAAATTTTTGGATTAACGACAAGGTAAGGTCATGCGGAGCGACAACATATTATCTCAAAAGCTGGACTGGGTCACCATCATGGTGTATACCATCATGGTGCTTTGGGGTTGGCTCAACATCTATTCCGCTACGTTCGATCAAAATCAATCCATCTTTGACTTTTCCCTTAACTCGGGAAGGCAGATGATCTTCATGGGAATATCCATCCTACTCATTCTGGCCATCCTCATTATCGACATGCGCTTTTATGAAACATTCGCTTATGTCATTTTCGGCGCGGTGATGTTTCTGCTGTTGTTAGTTCCGGTGATTGGTAAAGAGGTAGGTGGCAATCGCTCCTGGTTGGGATATGGATCGTTTGGAATTCAACCGTCAGAATTTGCCAAAGTAGCCACGGCTTTGATTATAGCAAAGTTCGTCGGATCCGTTGGCTTCCGCATGGACAACCTGAGAAACCAGGCGATCCTGTTCATGATGATCGGCGTTCCCATAGGACTGATCCTGCTTCAAAAAGACTTTGGTACGGCGATGGTTTTTATGGTGTTTACACTCGTGTTTTACCGCGAAGGGATGTCACCATTTTTATTGTTGGTGGGTCTTGGCGGTGCCATCATCTTTATTCTCACCCTCCTGGTGGAAAATAATTGGATACTCTATGGAATCATCGCTGGCGTTTGGGTCCTGACGATTTTTTTAAATCGCAAGAAGAAATTCAAACGGTGGGCGTTGATCACGCTGGGCGCGCTGGTACTGGCGGGAACCATCGTGAGTGTGGATATCATCTTTGATCATTTAAAGCCACACCACCAAAAGCGAATCATGGTATTGATCAATCCCGAACTGGATCAGCTCGGTGCCGGATACCACGTTTACCAATCTAAAGTGGCTATCGGTAGCGGGGGATTTGTCGGTAAAGGATTTCTGGACGGCACGCAAACGAAATTGAAATTCGTACCGGAGCAGTACACAGATTTCATTTTCTGCACCATCGGAGAAGAGAAGGGGTGGATTGGAAGCCTGTTCATCATCGCGCTCTTCCTGACGCTCCTGCTCCGCGTCGTCTTCATCGCCGAACGACAGAAGAACCGATTTGCCCGAACCTACGGCTATTCCGTGGCCTGCATATTTTTCTTTCACTTCGCTACCAACATTGCGATGACCATCGGGTTGTTCCCGGTAATTGGAATCCCATTGCCGTTCTTTAGCTATGGAGGCTCTTCGTTGTTAGCGTTCACTGCACTGTTGTTCATCCTGCTAAAACTGGATGCCCACCGCATGCACGTATTGCAGCGCCTCTAAAAACAAAAAATCTGCGAGGACATCGCAGATCTTGACTCAATCGTATCCCGATAGCTATCGGGACTTAAATCGTAATTCGATATTAGACCGTCATGATTTCGCCTTCTTTCTTTTTCATGAGCGCATCAACCTTCGAGATGAAATCGTTGGTCATGCTCTGAACTTGTTCCTCAGCATTTTTCAGATCATCTTCAGAGGCACCCTTGATTTTCTTCAGGTGTTCGTTGGTGTCCTTCCGGATGTTCCGGATGCTGACCCGACCGTGTTCGCACTCATGACCAACCTGCTTCACCAATTGCTTTCGTCTTTCTTCAGTGAGCATCGGTACATTGATAATTACCTGTTGACCGTCGTTCTGGGGATTTAGTCCGAGGTTGGCGTTCATGATGGATTTTTCAATTTCCTGGATCATGCCTTTTTCCCAAGGCTTAATGAAGATGGTCCGGGCATCTGGCGTCGTCAGGGATGATACCTGGTTCAGTGGCGTCATCGTGCCGTAGTACGAAACCAGAATACCATCGAGCATAGCAGGGTTTGCTTTGCCCGCGCGAATCTTGGTTAACTCATGACCCACATGATTCAAAGCTTTGATCATTGAATCTTTGGCGTCTTCCAGGTATAGCTCAATTTCTTCCATATTCTAACTTAGTACTTAGTTCCTAACTTATCAATGTTCCGGCTTCTTCTCCTTTTACCACTTTTAACAAATTGCCTTTCTTGTTCATATCAAATACTATGATTGGCAGCTTGTTTTCCATGCACAACGTGAAAGCCGTCATGTCCATGATGTTGAGATTCTTTTCATAGGCTTCCTGAAACGACAGCGCATTGTAACGCACTGCATCCGGAAATTTCTCAGGGTCCTTTGTATACACGCCATCTACCCGCGTGCCTTTCAATACCACGTTAGCCTGTACTTCGATGGCCCTTAGGCTGGCCGTAGAATCCGTTGTGAAATAGGGATTCCCGATACCGGCTCCGAAAATAACAATCCGTCCCTTTTCCAAATGTCGGATGGCGCGGCGGCGAATAAACGGCTCGCAAACCTGTTCCATTTTTATACCGGCCATCAACCGCGTATACAATCCATGACGCTCCAGTGAGCTCTGTAATGCCATGGCGTTGATCACGGTAGCCAACATCCCCATGTAATCGCCTTGAACACGATCGATACCCAAGGCTTCAGCTTGCCCTCCACGGAAGATGTTTCCACCTCCAATAACAATTGCAATTTCAATCCCCTGATCGCGGATTGCTTTTATTTCCTCACAATACTGTTCTAAAACTTTAGGATCGATGTTGGTGCTTTTGGAAGTGCCCTGTAATGCTTCGCCACTGAGCTTGAGGAGGATGCGCTTGTATTTCATTCTGGTCGGTTTGAGAAGGTCTTCAAATCGGCGCAATATATTCAAAGGGCTCCGCTTTGAAAAACTGAATGCGGATTATCGGGGGATGTACGAATTACGAGGTGCGATTTCAGAACTTAAATTGTACCTCGTAATTGGTAAATCGTAAATTCTTAAAACACTCTTTAGGAGAATTCAACCAACAACTGCCCCTTTTCCACACTATCTCCCTTCTTCACTTTGATGGACTTGACGATTCCATCGCCAGAGGACTTGATCACGTTTTCCATCTTCATGGCTTCGAGTACCAGTAACGGATCACCAGCCGTTACCGGCTGCCCTTCCTGAATCTTCAAATCGATAATCAATCCTGGCATGGGGGCTTTCAACGCATTGACTTTCCCCGCTGCCCCCGCCTGAATTCCCATTTGCTCCAGGAGCAAATCAATTTTATCCTTCACCTGAACAGGATAGCGCTTACCGTTGATTTTGATTGAAAAATTTTTGCTCCCCGGTTCTGCCTTCTCGATCTCTGCGCGATAACTCTTGTTCTCGTGCAGAATATGGAAATGGCCTGGAGCCGAAGGAATCATGTCCCAGTGAAAAGGCTGATCGTTCACTGTTATACCTGAATCATCTGACTTTACGACGATGGACTTCTCGCCTACCTTAACACTGTACATGGATAACTACCGGATAATTTCTGATTGATTAACGTGTCCATCCTTTACAACCGTGTCATTGTAGTTGGATTTATCAACAACGACAGGCTCCAACAAGATGGCATTGATAGTAATCGCGTCACTATGGAATTTTGTTTTCCCGGCAACCGCTTGTCCCTTACCCAACTTGATGGCCAGGTCGGCAGCGAGGTGCGCCAGTGGTTTGATCGGTTTGTATATCGTCATGGATTGTTTTCCGGCAATAATATTTCGAATGCCGCCAAGATCGGCATCCTGACCGGTAACAGCAACCTTTCCTAAGAGATCTGCTGACAAAACCTGTATCGCGCCGCTGGCCAGTGCATCATTGGCGGCAATGATGGCGTCGGGTTTTTCTTTTGATGACGTGAGGAACTCATCGATCTTCATCAAGGCACCGATTTCTCCCCAGTCAGCAAGAACAAAATCAGCCAGCAATTTAATCTTGCCACTGGCGATGTGGGGCTCCAGAACTTTTAATTGACCCTTACGAAACTGAACGGCGTTATTGTCAACCACGGGGCCGTTCAATAAAATGTATTTTCCGGTGGGAATACGCTTCACCACATACTCGGCTTGAAGCTCTCCTACTTTTTCGTTGTCGTATGAAACATAGAATGTCACATCATTGCTGAGAATGGGTCTGTCGTATGCGATCAAGGGAACGTTCGCCGCTTTTGCCACGGTAGCAATCTCTGCTGCCTTGGCGCCATCAACTGCAACGACGATCAGAACTTTAACGCCGTCCTTAATCATCTTTTTGCTCAGTTCAACCTGTGCATCCGGATCTCCATAAGCTACGTCCACTATACACTGTCCACCGAGTTCTGCGATTCGATCTTCCAGAAGCTTTTTGTCGAGGTACCAGCGATCTGAAACGTAACTGTCCAATACTAGCCCAACCTTCTGGGCGTGTAGTTCCATAATAGCAAACCAACATAAAACGAAACAGAGAGCTGTCTTAAGCATACGAGATTTCATAGTACTTACTGTTTTGGATTTAGGGTTTCCGTAATGGAGAGGGTTATCACAATTTAGCAATAATTAATCCCGCAAACGAATGAATGGTAAACATTGCCGGCCAGAAATAGCGGTGCCCGACAAAATGCATTTTGAATTGTCAACATTCTGGACCTATTTTGCACCGTCGGTTGAAGAACCGACTAGGGGTGCCTTAATATAACGGGCTGAGATCATACCCAACGAACCTGATGCCGATAATGCGGCCGAAGGGAAAGGCAAATCCCGCGAAAGCGGGACGGTTAAACGTAAGCAGCACATTCCCCTGTGCGCTGCGGGTTTAAACCAAAAAATTCAAATGTTGAAGTTTAAGATCATGACAGCACTCATCCTGCTGTCGGCGCACCTCGGTGCACAGAGTTTTTCCATCACCGGATCAGTCCGCGATGGGAAAAGCAATCAAGTCCTTGAAAGTGCAATCATTCAGATCGACGGCACCAACCGGTTTACTGTTACCGATGCTTTTGGCCGCTTTCACCTGGAAAAAATTCCCACGGGCGAGCAGGTCCTCATCGTCCGTCTTTTGGGCTATGAAATGAAAGCGGAAAAAGTTTCCGTTTCTGCAAATGTTCAACTGGACATTCTCATGGATGAGTCTCTGACGATCACCGATGAAGTTGTGATCTCAGCAACGCGTGCGAATGAAAAAACACCGGCGACCTACACGAACGTCGACAAGGAATCCATCCGGAAACAAAACTTCGGGCAGGATCTACCCTTTCTTCTGAACTGGACTCCGTCGGTGGTCACCACGTCTGATGCGGGAACCGGAATTGGTTATACCGGAATTCGCATTCGCGGCAGCGATGCAACACGCGTAAATGTTACCATCAACGGTATCCCATACAACGACAGTGAATCACAAGGGACCTTCTGGGTTGATATCCCGGACGTCGCTTCGTCAACACAAAGTATTCAGATCCAGCGCGGCGTTGGGACCTCGACCAACGGCGCAGGTGCTTTTGGAGCGACGATCAATTTGCAGACGAATAGCCGGCAAGAAGAACCTTATGCCGAGATCATGTCGGCGGCAGGTTCATTCGGAACTTTCCGAAACACCCTGAGCTTTGGAACCGGGGTGCTGCGCGACAAATGGGTAATCGACGGACGACTTTCAAGTATTCAATCGGATGGGTTTATTGACCGCGCTACAGCTGATTTGAAATCCTACTACTTCTCTGCCGGATACTACGCAGGAAAAACCATGATCAAAGCCCTTGCCTTCGGAGGAAAAGAGCGAACGTATCAAGCCTGGTACGGCGTGCCTGAATCAAAACTAAACAACGACACGGAAGCGATGCTCATCACAGCGATGAACGAAGAGTGGAATGAACTTCAAACGGAAAATCTCCTCACGTCAGCCACGCGCACCTTTAATCCTTATCTGTATAAAAACCAGGTCGACGATTACCGGCAGGATCATTATCAACTTCACTTCTCCCAGCAATTGAGCGAGGGGGTTGTCGCCAACCTGGCGTTCCACTATACTCCCGGCAGCGGATACTATGAAGAGTACCGTTTTGACGATGAGTTCGCGAATTATGGATTAAGTCCCGTAACCATCGGCGGCTCCACCATTGAATCATGCGATATAATCCGGCGGCGTTGGTTGGACAATGATTTTTATGGCGCTACGTATTCCCTGAATTACGACACCGATCGGTTAAGCCTGACCTTCGGCGGAGCATGGAATCGTTACGATGGCGATCATTTCGGAGAGATCATCTGGGCTGAAGTTTCTCCTGTGCCGACCGAGTATCAGTATTACTTCAACAACGGCGACAAGCGTGACTTCAATGTATTTACAAAGGCCACCTACGATTTCAATAGCAAGTTGAGCGGATACCTTGACCTTCAATATCGCACGATCGGCTACGCGACCAGTGGTATAGAGAACAAACAAAACACACTGGATGTTACGGCTGATTTTCATTTCTTCAATCCCAAGGCAGGATTGATGTATAAGTTGAATGGCAATCAGCAGCTCTACACTTCCGTGAGCGTCGCCAACCGTGAACCCGTGCGCGACGACTTTGTTGACGCACCCGGCAATGCACCTAAACCTGAGCGGCTGGTAAACCTTGAAACAGGCTATCGTATTTCGGGATCCAATTTCTTGTTGAACATCAACTACTACCTGATGTCCTATCGCGACCAATTGGTGCTGACCGGGCAACTCAACGATGTGGGCGCATCGGTGCGCACGAACGTGGACAAAAGTTATCGTATGGGAATCGAGGTCGAAGGTGCCTTTAAGCTTTCCGACCAGGTAACCTGGAGCGCAAACCTGACACTGAGTCAAAACAAGATCAAGGAATTCAATGAGGTGTTGTATGACTACGGCGCTGACTTTGATGAGTACAACGAAGTAATTCGCCCACACAACAACACCGACATTTCATTTTCCCCAAGTGTCATTGGCGGCAGCACGGTGGCCTACGCACCCTTTCATGGCGCCGAGTTCGCTTTGCTCACCAAATATGTCAGCCGCCAATACCTCGACAATACCACCAATGCCGACAGGAGCATTGACGCCTACGTCGTGAATGATGTTAGGCTTAGCTATAAATTTCACCCGTCTTTCATGAAGGAACTGTCGCTGAGCTTGCTGGTGAACAATATTTTATCCGAGACCTATGAGTCAAACGGATACACCTGGGGTTACCTGGGTGGCGGAGCGGAATACCGTGAGGATTATTACTATCCCCAGGCAGGGAGGAATTTTATGGTGATGTTGAACCTCAAGTTCTGAGGACGTTCACGGTTCTCAGTTCACGGTTCACGGTTGTATGCGCGAGAGCATGCCCCACCTCACTCGCCCACACCACTGTGAACCGTGAACTGTTAACCGTGAACCAAAAAACTTAACAACCCTCTGCTTACTTTTGCCGTGAACTGAATTATGACGGTATCCGGCACCTCGGCTAAAGTGTTCCTCCAATCCATGGTCAAGTTGACCCGTTTTGGTAACCTGGTCATCATTGGACTGGCCCAATACTTTACGGCCGGGTTTCTGTTTGGTGCTTATACGCTAAACGATTTCAGGCTGCTCGTGCTGTCGATTTCAACCATCCTGATTGCCGCGGCAGGATACATCATCAACGATTATTATGATGTAAAGATCGACTACATCAACAAGCCTGAAAGAGTAGTGATCGGGAAGAACATTCCCCGGCGGTTCGCGATTCTTTTTCACGTGATACTTTCAGGAGCAGGCATTCTTTTAGGTCTCTACTTGTCCTGGAAGATCGCCGTCGTGAATGTGTTTTCAGTTTTCATGCTTTGGTTGTACTCCAACAACCTCAAACGTTTGCCGCTGATCGGCAATGTAACGGTGGCGCTTCTTACGGGGATTTCAATCTGGATTGTTAATGTTCTCTACCAGAACGACAATGCGCTCGTCTGGATTTACGCCATCTTCGCCTGCTTCATGACACTGGTGCGGGAGATCATTAAGGACATGGAGGATCTGAAGGGCGACAATACTTTCGGTTGTAAAACGCTGCCCATCGTATGGGGAATACGAAAAACCAAGGGTGTCATAATCGGCATACTGATCATTTTCTCAGCTACCGTCTTCGCGCTGAACTATTACTACAAGGCGCTGCCGCTGCATTACTATTTGTTGTTCTTATTCGTTCCGCTAACCTTCCTGCTGTACAGGCTGCTCGCGGCAGATACCATCAAAGACTATGCGTGGCTGAGCATGTTTTGTAAGGTGATTATGCTCCTGGGAATTTTGAGTATGGCGTTTCTTTAGAAGGTCGCCAGTCACCGGTTGCCAGTTGCCGGTGAGTAACGACTGGCAACTGGCGACAAGTTTCTACACTACTTTCTTTCTGATCAATTTGGCGTAGGTGCGGCTCACAGGAAAGCTCTTACCGTTTTGCATTTTTACCACCATACCACCGTTGAAGTGCTTTTCAATCTCTTTCAAGCTGTTGATGTTGATGATCGTACTCCGGTGAACACGAATGAACGTTTCCGGGTTAAGGATCTCTTCAAGCTTTCCGATACCGGAAGAGCTCACAAACTGATCGTTCTTCGTGGTGAGAATTGTGTAATCGCCGGATGCTTCCAGATAGACAATCTCGTCAACAGGCAGGTTCAACAACTTCTCGGACTTCTGCACGAAGATGTGTGAATCGTATGACGTCTTGTTTTCAGTCTTCAGGTTACGGAGCAGTTCGCCAACATTGTTTTGCTCCATTTTCATGCGGGCAATCGCGCGTTCCACACCGAGCTTAAATCTTTCCTGATCCAGGGGCTTAAGAATATAGTCGACAGCATTTTTCTCGAATGCCTTGATGGCATACTGATCGTAGGCTGTACAGAAGATGACATAAGGATCGTGCGTAATCTCATCGAGTACATCAAAGCCTGTCATGCCGGGCATCTGAACGTCGAGGAAGACCAGGTCTGGTTTTTCTTTATCAATTACTTCCACCGCGTCCTTTCCCTTGGAGGCTTCACCAATAACCTGAATGTTCGGTATTTGCTGAATGTACTCTTTCAGAAGATCGCGGGCCAATTTTTCATCGTCTACAATAACGCAGGTTATATTCATGGAGCTAAGGTTGGTTTTGTCAATGTTATTCTTTGTTATTCATTATACTGCTTTGCTTTCCAATGCGTCCAATACAGGTTCTTCGTAAGGGATAAAGAAGCTCACGGAGTAACCCCATTCATTGGAGTGAATGCGCAGTCCTGATCCAGGACCGAAAATACTTTTCAGGCGTTCATCGGTGTTCTTCATGCCCACGCCGCTCGAACTTCCGTCCATAACTTTTTTGGCATTCGAACCGAGTCCGTCGTCCTTCACTTCGAAGAAGATCATGTTGTTGAAGCGCTTGACCGTTAGGATTATCGTTCCACCGTCTTCCTTGGGAGCAATTCCATACTTCACAGAGTTTTCAACCAGCGGTTGCAAGATCATCGGAGGGATCTCCACGCCGAGGCAGGTAAAATCAACCTGCTTCACAAACATCAGGCGATCGCCAAAACGAATCTGCTGAATCCGGATAAAGTTGTCGATGAAATCCAATTCATGGATGAGCTTCACCATTTGATCGCCGTGAGAGTCCAGCGCGTAGCGGAAAATATCCGAAAGCTGCGTGATCACCTTACGGGCTTGCTCCTTGCTTGAACCAATCAACGTGTTGATCGAGTTCAATGTATTAAACAGAAAGTGCGGATTGATCTGAGATTTCAGCAGGGAAAGCTGCATCTCGCGATTTTTCAACGTAAGCTCGCTCTTCTCCTGCTCTTGTCGCTGTTGGTTCTGGAAATAGCGGATCACATAATAAACGCCGATGGTAATGATGTACTGGTCGTGAAAGTGTAGACCCTCCCATTTCAGCAAACTCACCATGTGTGCTTTCCAGAAAGTCCAACCAATGTATCCTTCTACATAGTCTTCCAAAAAATAAGACAGTGATCCCATGATGAAAAAGTGCATCATCGCTCCCGCGATGTGACCAGCAACCTGGACATATACACTAAATCGAAAGAGAAAATTAGTATAGAGGAAAATAAGAATGATGAGCAGACAAAGTGCTTCGAACAAGTAGAGGGCAACTTCGAAAATGTAGGTGTTGGGATTTTCGAGTTTCCACTCCAGGAAAGTACCCACACCGTAGTTCACGGCGTACCACAAACAGACCAATAAATAGGCCCGTTTCCATATCCTGGGTATTTCGTCGATAGATTTCAAGCCTGGAAAATTCATGATTAAAGTTACGCAATGAAATGCAAAACCGGTCAGAATAGGTTAATAAGCGACAAATCCTCGATTTCAGAGACTAAATTTTAGGAGCCATACCGGCCGCATCGCCAGGTGTACTTGGGTACAGGCAGCCTGTCGGAGCGACAGGTTGGTTAAAACCCCTGTCCGGGCAGAGGCCTTACCTCCACTTCGGCATTTTCCGCTTAGACGAACGCACCTTTCCCTTGGCCATTCGCTTCCTGGAGAGCAGTTCGCACGCATTCGCATAGTTCCGATTGCTCTTGCGCGCGGCCTCACTGGGCGGACGGGCATCTTTTGCCTCGACAGCAAAGGCTGCAATAAGCCCGAGAATTAATAGAAGTACCATACGGCTGACCGGCAACGACGGACGTTCATTTTTTGCTTTCATGAATTGATCGGGTCTTTAGATTAAGCCAACCCAAATTTCGCCCCCTTACAGGAGTTGTCCCCTTGAATAAAGGTGCAAATCGTACATCGGTCAGGCTGAAGCAAATGGTACTTCTTTGCCGGAGGCGATCGGGCGGCTGGACGAAATCGGCTTAAAAAGAGCCTTTTCCCAAAAATGGCGTCACCGGCCAGTGATACCCCCGTTGTGAAACTGAATAATCCAGCGGTGCTTTACGATGCTACTCCAAAACCTTACAACGGTGGTTACCGGGGCCAATGTACATATTGAGCGATTTCGTGTCGACAGGCCTTTGATGCGAACCCATCTTCAAGCAAGCTTTCCGGAACCTGAGCTTTCAGTGTGATCAATGTAAGTGCCGTGAGCGCGATCGTAATGCTTCGTCGCAGGAGTGTCATTTGACGATAAAATTTTCATCTCGTCAAACGTGGCGCTGAAGAACCCGCGTTATCAGGAGATGGTCGATCACCTCCGCGAATGTGCCACGCTGGGAAGTAAAGATGGCGAAGGAAAATTCACATTGTACAAAAACGAAATCCTGATTTCCGACAACACCATCTTCTTCAAGATGGGTGACAAGCGTGTGACCTTCATCACGCACAACACGATGAACCTGCTAACAACTGCACAGGAATCTTTTTGTCAGCAAACAGAAGATTACATTACCAACCTCATTAACAAATCAAACCTCATCAGCCTTACGGGTGAAAAGGAAAGAAACCGTTTCTTTAATAAAATGGGTGAGAAAATAAATTCCGTGAAGCAATCGATGCAGTGATTACTTCAAGGTAGCGAGCGCTTCCTTCATTCGGCGCATCGCTTCGCGCAGATCTTTTTCAGAAGCCGCATAGGATAATCTCACGCAGGCCTCATCGCCAAAGGCGCCACCGGGCACCAATGATACGTGGCCTTTCTCGAGCATCCACAGACAGAAGTCATCCGCATTTTTTATTTTGCTTGTTCCGTCTGACTTGCCGAAGTATGAGCTGACATCCGGGAAGAAATAGAAAGCGCCTTCGGGGTAGTTTGCTTTCACGCCGGGGAGGCTCTTCAAAAGTTCGTATACAATTTCTCTGCGCTTCCGGTATTCTGCCACCATGGTATTGGTCGGTTCAATATCGCCGGCAATAGCTGCCAACGCAGCGCGTTGCGCGATCGAACAGTTTGCTGAAGTAACCTGACCTTGCACTTTGTTACATCCATCGGCAATCCACTTTGGCGCAGCAATGTAGCCGACGCGCCATCCGGTCATGGCAAAACCTTTTGCAAATCCGTTTACGGTGATCGTCCGATCGAACATTCCCGGGAAGGAAGCAATACTAACCTGCTCGCCGGTGAAGTTGATGTGTTCATAGATCTCATCGGCGATGACGACAATGTTCGGATGCTTTAACACGACATTGGCGATGTCTTGCAATTCCTGGCGAGAGAAGACTGAACCAGTAGGGTTGCAGGGCGATGAGAAAATGATCGCTTTCGTTTTAGGAGTAATCGCAGCGTCAAGTTGAGCCGCTGTTACTTTGAAATCACTTTCAATACCGCCTTTGATCATGACGGGCACACCCTCAGCCAATCGCACCAACGCGTCGTAGCTAACCCAATACGGCGAGAACACTACAACTTCATCTCCGGGATTTATCAGCGCGATCATCGCATTGGCAATAGATTGCTTGGCCCCATTGGAGACCACGATGTTCTCCGCCTTGTACGGCACTTTATTTTCTTTCTGATACTTCGCTGCTAAAGCTTCGCGCAAATCCTGATAGCCTGCTACCGGAGGATAGGCAAAATACTTTCCTTCATCGATCGCCTTCTTGGCAGCGTCGCAGATGTGTTGAGGCGTTTTGAAATCCGGTTCTCCCAAGCTCAAGCTGATGACGTCGATACCCTTCGCTTTAAACTCGCGCGCTTTTGCGGCCATAGCCAGTGTAGCAGATTCTTCAATAGCGTTGATTCGGTTGGAAAGTTGGTTCATGGTCGTTGGGATGAATTGAAAAGCGAGCAAAGAAAAGAATTAATACCAAAAGTTGGAAGACTAAGAATGAAGGTTCGAATTTTTTTCATTAACATATCGAAGGCGCGGCGGCGCGAAGCCTTCTACGCTAACGAAAGGTAGTTATCAAGGTTTGAAGGTTACCCGAATAAGGTGCGGCCTGTGATGCTTCGGCCCAGGGTAATTTCGTCAGCATATTCGAGGTCACCGCCGACGGGTACACCCCGGGCGATCACGCTGACTTTTATCGGAAGGTCCTTGACGCGTTTATTAATGTAGAAGGCAGTGGTGTCGCCTTCCAGCGTCGGGCTTAGTGCCAGGATCAGTTCCTTGATCTCGGATTGTCCGTGGTTGAGTCTGTTCACCAGGGATTCAATTTTCAAATCGGCGGGACCAATTCCCTGAAGCGGCGAAATGACACCGCCCAGCACATGGTAAAGTCCGGTATACTGCGCTGTGTTCTCGATGGCCATCACGTCCTTCACATCATCTACCACACACACTGTGGTTCGGTCGCGTTTGTGGCTGGAGCAGATGGTACAAGTGTCCGTATCAGAGATGGTATGACAGATCGTACAAAACCGGATGTTGGTTCGAAGGTTTGTGAGGGCTTCGGTTAATGCCAGGGTATTTTCCTCCTTGGATTTTACCATGTGGAGCACGAGGCGCAAAGCAGTTTTCTTACCAATGCCGGGAAGCTTGGCAACCTGATTAACGGCTTCTTCAATCAGTTTAGAAGGATATTCCACTGGAAAACGAAGTAGGAAAAAACTAAGGGTTATAAAATCCGCGCATCAATGCCCGCTTCACAGATCGCCTCCCGCAGCGGCTTTAGGAAATCAAAGGAACCGTTTTTCACGGTGCATTTCCCTTTATAATGAATGATCCAGGTACATTGTTCAGCCTGCTCCAGGGTATGCTTGCAAACCCGAATCAGCGTTTCGATTACGTGTTCGAAGGTGTTAACGTCATCATTGAACACGACGAGGTCCATCAGGTCGGTTGTTTCCACAGCCTCCAGCACATCCACCAGTTCTTCTTCCTGATATTTAGTATTCATAATGTGATACCAAAGGTAGGGATTTGGATTGGAAGGGGCAATTCAAAGGGGTGGCTTGTTTTCGGTGGCGCAATCCCTTTCCAAATTCCAGTTGAGGCACCGAGGCGCCAGGTGATAAAATGTGCTTTCCACTTAGTTCATCTGTGGCGCTTGTAAAAGAGATTTCCCCTTGGCCGCCGCAGGCGTCCGCCAAGGGGAAATCTCTTTCTATTTTGCCCGAAAGCCGGTCGGCTTTCGGGTTCTCATCCAAAGGAAGCGGAGTGCTGACCTGTCGGCACTCCGCATCCTTTGGATCACGCCCCGCGCTGCTACAATCGAATTGAGAAGCACGCACTTTCAGCAGCGCGGAAGAGCAGAACCTTGGCAGGTTCTGACACTCGATTCAAAAATCTCCGAAAGCTTCACGCTGTCAAAAACCCAGCGGCACGCAAACATTTGCATTTCAGAATAATTCCTGATTCTTTGCTGCTGCAAATCGAAACCCCAAGCTATGAGCCCACTCCTGGTACTCTTCATCATGATCATCTATTTCGGAGCACTCATCTTGATTTCCTATATAACCTCCAAAGGCGCTGACACCAATACCTTCTTCACGGCAAACCGCCAATCACCCTGGTACCTCGTGGCGTTCGGAATGATCGGCTCGTCGCTTTCTGGTGTTACTTTCATCTCCGTTCCGGGTAACGTAGGCAAAATTGGATTCGGATATTTTCAGGTGGTGATGGGATACCTCGTTGGGTATTGGGTTATCATCGGGGTGTTGATGCCCTTATATTACCGTCTTAATGTCATCTCCATTTATTCATACCTTGAGCAACGCTTCAGTTTCTGGTCGCACAAAACCGGCGCTTTCTTTTTTCTGGTCAGCCGTACCATCGGATCATCCCTTCGGTTATTTCTGGCCGCCACAGTACTTCAACTTTTCCTCTTCGACGCATGGAACGTTCCATTCTTCGTTACCGTAGCAACTACCATTATCCTCATTTGGATCTATACTTTCAAAGGTGGTGTCAAGACCATCGTGTGGACTGACTCTTTCCAGACTATTTTTCTCATCAGTGCTGTATGCATCGCCGTGTGGCAAATCACGGATCAACTGGGGATGTCCATGCCGGAGATGATTTCAACCGTGAAGAGCAGTAAATATGTTCGCATCTTTTACTTCGACGACGTGAACTCCAAGCTGTATTTCTGGAAGCAATTTCTCGGTGGCGCTTTCATTGCCATGACCATGACGGGCATGGATCAGGAGATCATGCAAAAAAATCTCACCTGCAAAACTTTGGGCGACGCCCAGAAGAACATGTTTTGGTTTAGCCTCCTGCTGGTTTTTGTGAATGTATTGTTTCTAACACTCGGAGCATTGCTCTACATGTATAGCGCAACCAACAACATACCCTTGCCGGCTACTACGGATGAACTGTTCCCGTCACTAGCCCTGCATCACCTCGGGCTAGCCGTTGGAATATTCTTTTTGTTGGGAATCACAGCATCGTCTTACGCCAGCGCCGACTCGGCACTTGCCGGACTCACGACATCATTTTGCATCGACTTCCTGAATTTTAAGGACAAAACGGAAGACGTAAAACGCCGTCAGAAATTCCTGGTGCACGTGGGGTTCTCGGCAATCTTCCTGATCATCATTTTGATCTTTAAGGAAGTCAATGAGCGCTCTGTCATCGACGCCGTGCTCGATGTGGCAGGTTATACCTATGGACCTTTGCTGGGCTTGTTTTCCTTCGGGCTACTGACCACGCGCCATGTAAGAGATAAGCTGGTGCCTATCGTTTGCGTAATCTCACCGGCGCTTTCATACCTGATCAGTCTCAATTCTGAACGCTTGCTAGACGGCTATAAATTCGGAATAGAAATCCTCATAGTGAATGGAGCACTGACGTTCCTGGGGTTGTTATTAATCTCCAGAAAAAATAATCGCCCCATCGGGGCGTCCTATATATAAAAGGAAAAGGCCGTCCTTGAGAGACGACCTAAACCCGATTAAAACCAACCCCACTATATTTTCAGGTGGCCCCCCCGAGGGGCACCATTATTTCTTGACGTATTGAAACACCTTTGTTTCCGAACCTTTCGTCACCCGAATCAGATAAGTGCCTAAGCGCACATCGCCGAAATCAATGACGACTTTCTTTCTGTCCAGACTTTGCGAAGTGATGATCTCACCGTTAGGCTGGAAGATTTCAACCTTGGCGCCGATAAACTTTTTTTGAGTTTTCAGCACAAAAAGACTTTTGCTTTTAGCATTGGAACCGGAGTGGATGTCCTCGGCTGAGGCCGCTTGGAGGGATCCGATAAGAAGAAGTCCGGCAACAAAAACATGAACAGAGGTCTTCATAAGTTGTTGTTTGCAGACTACTTATGCCAACCACATGCCACGTAAGGAATGGCCGAAATTCTACGATTTTGGGGGTTTCGAGGACTGTTTTTGTCCTGATTTGGGAGGATTTTTTCTCGGTTTGGCACCGCTTATCTCTAATTCTGACATCGGGTTCCAGAAAACGTCGGTGAACCGTTGGATTCGGTCGTTGAGCACCTTGATTCCTTCTTTCTCCAATAGCTTCTGCATAACATCCGGGCCACCAAAGGCGTGCTTACCACTGAGCATCCCTGCAGCGTTCACTACACGATGAGCAGGAACACCCTTTGGACAAGTCGCCATAGCCCAGCCTACCATTCGTGCGCTACCTTTGGTGCCGAGGTAGTGTGCGATCGCTCCGTAGCTCGTCGCGCGCCCTTTTGGGATAAGCTTCACGACTTCGTACACATCCTGGAAAAAATTTGGTTCAGATTGAGTCTTTTTGGTACGTGGCATCGGCTAAAGAAATGATCCTTTTTAAATTTACGCTCCTTTATAAAACCAAAATTAGAAGTTTAAAAATTGTGATCCGCCTTCTTTTCATCTCTGCTTGTCTGATGCTGGTATCGCGATTGAGCTACAGCCAATCCGGTAGTTTGATATTTCCCGATTCTGCAGGATGGAATATTCTTAAGGAAAACCAGGAACTTTCTTTTATCGTGAAGACTGCGGATCCGGCCAAGGCAAGGTTTTCAGTCGAAGGAACGGATGGCCTGCAAATCAATTTTGACACGCTGGGAAATTTCAGCTGGACACCTTCTTTTGACCTGGTGGATCGCGTAGCGAAATCACGCGACATCACACTGATGTTTCAGGCAGCATTTGCAGATGGCCGACGCGAGCGGAAAGCCATGACGTTCGTCGTGAAGCATGTTAACCGCCCACCCGTGGTGGAAGAACTTCCGGTCTTCTATGTAAAGCAGACGAACCTTAATACTTACCAGATTCAAAATGATTATGTGTACGATTTGGATGGCGATCCACTGGTCTTCAAATCTGTTCAATCGCAGATGCCGGAAGGTTCGACTTTAAGTTCAGTGGGACAACTTACCTGGACGCCGTCGCGAAGCCAGTTTATGGAATTAAAGAGCAATCCGCTGTTCCTGGAATTCCTCGTACAGGATCAGCCTGACAAAGCAGAGACAAAGATGAAATTGAAGGTCGCACCGACGCAACAAGACCTTCCTGCAGAGTTGCTCATCGTGCCTGGTGATACACTCTTTTCGATCAAGGAAGATGAAACGCTCAATTTGAAACTATACATTTCCGATCCCAATGGAGACGACAATGTGCGCAGCGCTGGATTGATCTCAACCGATACGCGTATCAAGCCTACGTTACTGAAAGAGAACACGCAGCTTCAATATGAGTTTACCTGGATGCCCGGGTACGACTTTGTGGATGACACGCAAACTTCAGTCACGACTGACATTGTATTCTTTGTCTTGGACAAATCCAACAACCGAACCCAGCGAAAAGTAAGGATTCGCGTGGCCGATACCGAGAACATGATTCAGAAGGACCATCATCAATTTGAAAAATATCGAAGCAACCTGATGGACGCCATGGTATTGATCAACCAGTTAGACGCCAATCAGAAAAAACTCAACGACGATTATAAGAAAGCTAAGAAGGGAAAGAAAAACCGCTCCATCGTCAATGCGTCCTTGGGTGCGGTCACCGGTTTCACTCCCGCGATCGTAGATGATCCAAATCAGGCCAAGGTAGTCTCTGGAATTGGCGGCACCACCGTGCTAACGCTGGGAACGCTTGAAGCGACAGAAGTTATCGGTCGTTCAAAAGAAAATATTCTGGAACGCATCAAGATCACCATTGACATTCGAAACAGGGTACAGGCCACCGGCGACGACTTCGCGCGTAAGTATGCCTTGAAATCTGCGCGACGTCAATCCGAATTTGATAAGGACATTGAAAAGCTGCGCGCAGTACTAAATGACCAGCGTATTGTATTGCTTGAATTGAACGCTTCCACCAAGAATCCCAACAAGCTCGACGATAAGGATCTCAAGAAAATTTTCCTCGATTACGCGGAAGAGGAGAAGAAATAAAATCGGCGAGAAGTCAGTCAAGTATCTTCTCTTTACTTCGTTAGGCCTCAAAGGCGCAAAAGCCCTTACATTTAGCCTCCTCCCCTTTCTCCATGATTTTTCAATTTTCCTGAAATCTGCCAGGTTATGGTTTTTCTCCCACGACCACTACCATCTCGCAAGGACCCTGGAAGCCATTTCCGGATTCAAACTTTTGGAGCTCGTTTTCTATTTCAGTCCACACCGACTCCTTCTCTGTCGTCGACAGACTACTCATCATCTGGTGTAGCGCACCAAATGATTCTTTCTCAAATCGCACACAATCCTTTGCTGATCGAAGGAGCAACGGCGAGTCAACCCGTTCCGATTTTACATTTTGGAACCCCGCATCGGAGAGCGCTTTTTCCGCAACACCTTCAGCGCCTAAACTAAACGGTCCCGGTTGACCCGGTAGAGGTGGTGGCAACTTTGCACGGTTGCGAATAATGGAGACTGGCACAGAAAAGAATTTATTTTTTTCCGGCGTGGAGTAAACGATGGCCGCTACTTTTCCACCGGGCTTCAGTACACGAAGCATTTCTTTCAACGCTTTCTGCTGGTCCGGAAAATAGATGAGTCCAACTCTTGAAACGACAGCATCGAATGTTTCATCTTCCAGCGTCAGGTTTTCACCATCCATTACTTCTGTCTCGATGTTATTCAATCCAGCTTGCTCCGCCATTTGCTTCGCAAACTCAAGAATATTAGAAGAAATGTCCGTTGCTAAAACATAACCTGATGCTCCAACTTTCCTTGCGGTCGTAATGGATTGTTCACCCGCTCCGGCTGCAATATCCAGAACACTATGTCCATCGGTAATACCCGCCATCTCCAACATTTTGTCTGTGGCTTTGCCAAGCCATTGTTTAAGCGTTGGACTCCACCGATACCAGGCTTCGGCCGCTGTTTGCCACTGATCGCGTGTCGTGTTCTTGTATTTGACCGGATCAAATTGAACGGTAATTGTTTCCATAGATCTTATTTTCTGACATGAAGTTGGTTCTTGATATTCTCTGCTGTTTTCGCGCCCAATCCATATCCAGCTTCAATCGATGGCCGGTAATGAATACCTCCGTAAAATCTTGACAGCCCAGCCTCCTTCCCTGCTTCTTCAAAATTTTTGAAGCTTCGCGCCGTGAATCCAAGGTCATCATAACTATGGTCGGTAAAGGCAATGTTGTTCCCCAGTACGTTCGTCAGCGCTTTTGCTGCGGCCATTGACAGTGAAGCATGAGCAGCAGGATATTCAGGATGCGAAGGTGTAACAATAAGTGGTTTCCAATCCTGGTGTCCCATATGCTTTTGCACGTAGGTGACAGGACGCAGAAGATTGTAGGTATACTTTGCTTTCCAGCAAGCGTTGAACGCATCCATTAGCGTGACGTTCATGACCACATAGGCGGCAGCTCCCTCTGTCAAGGACAACTTTTGCGTTGTGGCAACCTGACGAAAAATTGAAGCCCAATGTCCGGCGGCGCCGTAGTATTTTCCATCTGGAAAATCGTCCCAAAACAACGCCATGGCTTTCTGACTTTCAGTTAGATTCTGCGAGGCCTCATACACTTCGTTTACCATCGAATAAAATTTAGAGTCTGCATCAGCCGAGAACTCCAATGGCTTTGCGGGCAATGTATTCTCCGTACTATTCTTCAGGCAAGTTCTATTGCGCGATGCGAAAGGCGCTGCCGGCGCTGAAAATGCGGGCGGAGTTGGTTCCCACAGTCCGTCGCCTTTAGGAATCTCATAAGCGCCATGCTTGGTTGATGATCCGTCGTTCTTTGCCCACTCCAGGATCGCACTGGCCACCGACTTACCGTAAGCAGACGCGGCATCAATGTTACTGGAAGCATAGCCTTCCTTTTTGAAAACTTCGGTATAGTGATTCTCCAACGAATCGATCGCGCGTACCCCTGCTGGATTGGCCGCGTAAAAAAATCGGAGCGAGGTCGCCATAGCCGCGTTACCGCTGGCGTTCCAGCATGTTTTTTTATCGCCTTTAAACACAGGCAATGTTTCCAGTCCCTGGAGCTGTGACCCCATCGTCTGATAGGCATTATCACTGGCAACTATGGACTCATAAAATGCGACACTGCTATAACCGAAGTAGCGGAAGAGCATGCCTTGGCTTAAGCCCTTGGTGCTTCGCACAAGTTTTAACTGAAGCGCAATCCAATCAGACAACAGCTCGCGTCTGACTTCGGCGCCGGTACGTCCACCCCCTTGAACGCTGATGATTGAATGAATAATAGCAAGCATAGAACCAGGTATCTTTTTTTCATAGTCTATTTGAGTTTTTTAACTAACGATTGAATAATACATTGCCCCGCACGGATAGAGCCAGCGATTTTTCTGACGATGGATATCTCGTGTGAGCTTGATTAACGTTACAAAGGTGGGCGCGGGTAAAATATAATTCCACCTTTAATTGTTCAAAGAACAACAGTAACTGTTCAAATTGATTTCTACTGAATCCAGGGAGACTGCTCTTTACCGGTTTGTGGAAGCCAAAACTTCCGATGGCATACATCCAAATTTTTCGGCGAAGCATTTAGAGAAATAGGATGGGTTGCTGTATCCTACTTCCAGGGCGATTTGCGAAACGTTTTTGGTGCGCTCTTTTAATAGCGTAAGCGATTTTTCAAGGCGCAGGTCACGCAGAAAATCATTAGGTGCTCGACCGGTGAGGGAAGTTATTTTTCGGTACAGCTGTGGCCGGCTTATACCAATGTCTTTGCAAATGCTCGCAACGTTGAAATCTTCCTGGGCAAGTTTGTTATCGGTGATCGTCAACAATCCAAAGACAAACTCCTCTTCGGGAGTATCTAAAAACCTGATATGAGCCGATGTCTTTAATCCTGAACAAAGTTTGCTCGCCAGTGCTGAAACCAGAATCTGATTGTCGTTCGCAGTAGTACACAGGCGATGCCCCAGCCGGATAGCCTTCGAGAAAAACTCGCCTTCGCGCGTTACAGGCTGGTCGGCACTGATGCCGATCTTGAAAATCACTTTAGGTTCATCCGGGGTATTTTGTAATGCCTGCTGGATTTCCTCAGCACATTTGATCGCGTCTTCCGCCTCGTTAAACACACCGATGAATGTATCGCCAGCTTCCGATTTTTTTGTACGTCCCCGGTTGGCTTTAATATTTTCGTAAACTTTTTCTTTTGCCCAGGTGGGGATTTGTAGCCGCTGGACGTCATTGGAATTTTTCGCAGCGGTGATACCCCGGACGGAGGCAACCAATACGGTGCGATAGCCATCATCGATTTCGCCATCTTCGGAACGGGTTAGTCCGTGATCCACCTCAAACTTATCGCCCATAAAAAGTTTGAAAGCGCCGCCTTCCACTTCTGTCATCGCACAAGCCAGATTGCCGTGCGCCAGTTGATGCACCAGTTCACAAGTTTTGGCATCAGGCCCTTCCACCAGACAAAAAACAGTGCCTTCCTTTTGGTTTACCCAAAACTGATGGTATTTGACGCCATACTTATCCTGGATCGATTCATCCGCGGTGTGATCCGTGAGCACATTATCAAGAGTGATGTTCTCGATCTTATGAAAATCCATGTAAAGCGGCATAACCTGAGATGACTTGTTTTTTGCAATTCAATATAAACATTAATGTTCCAGAATGCGAAGTACCTTAGATGAATGAACTTTTCAGGCATCTCTTTGAGCCGTTAAGTAAAATGTTATCGTCCTAAGGAGCGTAATTTTATTTGTCCAATAATTCAAATTTTATGGAAGACAGGGTAGCGTCGGCGAATATGCGTGGTGAAGAATTCCGCAGGGTAGGTCATTACTTGATTGACCAGATTGCCATGTTTTTTGATACGATGGATTCGAGGGCCGTGACGCCAGGAGAAACAGCGAGCGAACTTCACGATGCACTTGGGATCCGGCAGCTTCCGGAAACCGGCAGGGATCCTGAAGGAATATTAAAAAGGGCGGCCGAGCTGCTTTTCAATCACTCCTTATTTAATGGTCACCCGAAATTTCTCGGATACATCACGTCATCGCCTGCGCCGATGGGTGCGCTATCGGACTTGCTGGCCGCCGCCGTGAATCCCAACGTGGGTGCGTTTATCTTAAGCCCGATCGCGACAACGATCGAAAAGCAAACGATAAGCTGGCTTGCGGAATTCATTGGGGTATCGCCTACTTATGGCGGAATACTGGTCAGCGGCGGAAACATGGCAAACTTTACCGCGTTCCTCGCAGCCCGAACAGCGAAGGCACCGAAGGCGATTAAAGAGGAAGGCATGTCTGGCAGTCATGGCAAGCTCATCGTGTATTGCTCCAAGGCAACGCATGCGTGGATTGAAAAGGCAGCAATTTTCTTTGGAATAGGAACGAATAACGTCCGCTGGATTGATCAGGACGAGCAACTACATATGCGGATCGACTTGCTGGAACAAACCATTATCAATGACCGGAACAACGGATGCACTCCTTTTCTTGTAGTAGGAAACGCCGGTGATGTAAGTACGGGTGTTGTTGACGATTTAAGATCAATCGCTTCCGTCTGTAAAAAATTCAACCTGTGGTTTCACGTTGACGGCGCTTATGGAATCCCTGCAGTCGTATTGCCTGAGCTGAAACATCACTTTGATGGAATTGAAGAAGCTGACTCGATTGCGCTTGATCCGCACAAGTGGTTATACAGTCCGCTGGAGGCCGGATGTGTGTTGGTGAAGGATCCGCAGGTATTGCGTGATACCTACAGCACGCATCCCGTCTACTACAATTTTTCCAATACGGAGGCCGAGGCACTGAATTATTATGAGTATGGCTTTCAGAATTCGCGCGGGTTCCGGGCATTAAAAATTTGGACCTCCTTACAACACGTTGGACGTTCTGGCTATGTGAAAATGATCGGTGACGACATTCGCCTTTCAAAACTATTATATCAACTGGCGGGGGATCATCCCGAGCTCGAAGCTGTCACGCAAAGTTTAAGTATTACAACCTTGCGCTACGTTCCCGATAAATCGCTGGAGACATCATACCTCGATAAGCTAAACGAAACGCTGCTGAATACGCTTCAGAAAAACGGCGAGGTGTTTGTATCCAATGCCATTGTAAATGGAAAATATTGCCTGCGGGCATGTATTGTGAATTTCAGAACGTCTGAGAAAGACATCGCCGAGATTATTGATATTATCGTTCGTGAAGGGGCGAAGATTCACCATGAGCTATGTTCCGGTAAACTTCGTTAACCTTGTTCGGAATTCGTATCTTGGCGATACTGACTTACCGATATGCGCCATCGAAGAACGATCATCACACTACTCCTCCTTGTCATATTACTGAATGGATGCGGCGATGTCGTTGAAGAAGTTCAAACGCTGGGTGAATACGATGTACCCTTTGACCCGCAAGTGGCTCAGCGAATCTACACCTACGTGCGACAGCCCGGCGATGAGCGTGGCGGAGATACTTTGGTATACAAATTTATCTATGATGATGTTGGCAGCAATCGGTATCGGCAAATCATCACGGAAAATTCCCTGCTGCGCGGTGAACGTGAATATGAAATCAACGAGGGCCACAAGAAGCTGATCGCCGAATATATTTATGAAGATCCCACGGAAAAAATAGCATGCGAAATTCTTCAATATGAAGGATTCGATGTCGGCCACCGCCTTTCGGGATTGAAATACAAGGGCCGGTACACCAACCGCGATGGATTCGTCACGACAAACAGCGAAGAAGATTACAAGATCTCAGACGCTACGGAAGTCTGGAATGGACAGGAACGGAAGGCTGTCGAAATAGACTATATGTACGTCAGCAAGGAAAAGATCAAATACCTCCCGTTTATTGTCCACACCTACGAATACAAAGGGAAAGCCACTTTTGTTGAAGGGATTGGACTGTTTAAATGGACACTTCGAATAGACGACACGGATTATGTCACGAAGCTGGTTTCCGTTAAAATCCGGACTAAGAAATCTTAGCGAATTCTCCTGAAATTTTACCGGAGCGACAATTTCGCAGACGATTTTGGGAAAATCCCAGAAACGTATACATTTGCGCTCCCAAAATCGAAATTCACCGCGAAAAAACACAGAGGAGTGGCAGAGCGGTCGTCCCGATAGCTATCGGGAGCGGCGGTCTTGAAAACCCTCAGAAAAAAAGAGGAGTGGCAGAGCGGTCGAATGCGGCGGTCTTGAAAACCGTTGAACCGCAAGGTTCCGGGGGTTCGAATCCCTCCTCCTCTGCAAGCAATTCAAAGAAGGCCCCGAGTTTCTCGGGGCTTTTTATTTGTGGCCAGTCCGAATCAAGCGCCTCGCTTGCATGAGGAATGGGCGCAAATAAAAACCAGCGAAGCGGCTTCTTTGAATTGCTTGACCCTCCCCAAAATAGGATCACCGTCAGGTAATCCCTCCTCCTCTGCTGAGTATCAATCAAAGACAGTTAAAACCTCGATTTCCTAATGGGATCCGAGGTTTTTTCTTTTGAGCACTTCCCATTTGTCACCAAAAGTTACTTGATCTGTAGGTGACAATAGTGGACCGATGACGGCCTGGCTTTCAGCGAGACATCAACTTAGCCTCAAAAAAAGACAATGTTATAAACAAAAAAAAGCGCTCGGAAAACTCAACCCGATTGCGCTTCGAAGTCTACGATCCAAATTTCTTTAGTCGATAATAATTTTTGCCTTGCTTAAATAAAGGTTTCACAGAACGCCTTCGTTCCGTGCATCCATTTACACCTAGTTCTTATCGGACTTTTCCCGAGACTTGAGTGCCTTTGCAGCTTGCGCATCAGCCTGCTTTCTTGCTTTTTGAGCTTTACGTTCGGCCTTATAAGCACTCCTCGATTGCTTTGCAGCGTCATCAGCTTCTTTTTTAACGCGATCAGCGTCTTGTGCTTTCACTTTTGAATCGCTCTGCATGTTTTTAAGATCAGACATGTTTCTCGCGTCGGTATTTACCTGAACTTGCAGCAACTCATTACTACGGACTAATGCTAAACTGTCCAGGCGTCTGAATTCAGACATCGTCATCTTGCTCGGTTCTTCCTGCGCCGAGGCCCGTGTGGTCATCAGAAGTACGGCGCATAACGCCAGGGTACCAACAACTATTTTCATTTTCATTTTCATTTTGGTTTGCCCTGCATAAGAGCAGTGGCTACATATAAAACACATCCCCTGAATTAACGTTGCAAACTGGATGATAATAAAAGCACTATATTTTTTATTGAAGTGCGCATAAGATTAACGTCAAGGGTACGCGACGATGAGGATTATGTCAGCACGGCCAAATCATTCCCCGTGCAATAGCAGGTCATCAACGTAAAAAAAGGACCCGACTCGGGTCCTCTTCAGATTGGGATTTGGTACACAGTAAATTTTATCCCTGATTTTTTGTCAGGATGTCAACAACTTCTTTTCTTTTCTTTCCCAGCCTGGTTTCGATGCGCTTGAGAAGATCATCTTGCTTGCCATTGCTGTATTCGAGGTCCGCGTCGGTCAACTTTGGAAATTTGGTCTGCAATTTCTTTGCCTGGTCAGTCCAATTACCTTTAATCATAAAGGGAACAGACGTGTTGGATGGAGTATTCATAATTCTTGGTCTTTAAAATGTTTGCCGTTATTGAAGGAACAAAGATGACGTTGTTGAAACCGCTTTATGTTATAGCCTGGCAGGAGTATCTTACACATATCACACATCAGCCCAGAGATGAGGTCATTTGTTTTTCTTTCTTTATTTTTTCAGGGAACTCAATGTTCAGGTAAGATACCATCCATACTTCTTTTTTCAACCAACTCCATCTGCAGGAGTGGTTCACGTCCATCGCGCTAGGTAAGTTCTTCGTATCCGCTTTTTATCGTGGTCGAGATCATTTTGAATCGTTCGTTGGCCGTGATGGTGTTCCGTGTGTGGGCGGGTATGATAATCGACTGTCCGGTAGCGAGAACACTCAACCTGCTCTCGATGCGAATCTCGGCATTGCCGTCGATCACCTGGATAAAGGTATCGAACGGTGAGATTTTTTCAGTCATGGCTTCACCCGAATCAAAAGAAACTGCCGTGACATTTCCAGTTGTCTTTTTGATAATCGTTTTGATCACCACCGAATTGGGTACATACTCGATTATTTCAACAATGATAAAGGCTTTCGATTTTTCTAATTCGTTGTCGTTCATACAGTTTTTGAGAAAATGCTTAAAGCTGAATTCGCTTCCGACGGAATTCATAAGACATCTCGTTACCAAAGGTGAGAGAATTCATCAAGATAAGCTTTGCAGAATCCGAACTGATCCTTGCATAAGTTACAGTTCGGGAAATGATTTGATTGTTCCGGAAAAATTGCGGGTTTGTCTTTAAAACCTTTCTATCGCCCTTGAATTCACCACTTGCGCCACTTCATTGCGTAGGGTTGTATCGTCGGATGGTTTTTGGATAAATGCACTCGCACCCAACTGGAAGGCCTTTTCCCGCATCTCCTCAGAAGAGCTAAGCATCACCACCGGGATATGCTGTATGCGTAAATCTCTTGATTTTTCACGTAGAAAATCCAGACCGTTCATGATGGGCATGTTGTAATCAACAAAAATGATCTCGGGCAAGACAGGCGCTCGTCTGAGCTTTTCAAGTGCTTCTTTTCCGTTGTTCGCTACGTCGAGCAAAAAAATGTCGTTCATGGTTTTAAGAGCTGAAACAAAGAAATACTGATCATCTTCATCATCTTCCACAAGAAACACACCTGTTGATTTTTGCATAGGGTCGGGATTAGGTTGACAATTCTGTCAGCACAAAGGGAGCAAACAAGATATTACAAACTGACAGAGGACAATGGGTCGAGTTTTTTTATGCTCCGGACTATAAAGGTGACCTAAATCTGATGAAGAACTGTTACACGCCTGTTATGCAGAATTACATAAGTCACATATACAGCGAGAGTCAATGGGCGCGAGTATGGTGAGCTAAAAAAAAATCGTGGAATTCAAAACTTCATCCGGGGTATCGTGAGCTAGGGCGATTTTACTTCCCGCCTTGATGCATCACCGCTTCGCGCTGACGGCGCTCCATTTCTTCGACTACAGACCAAGTCGTTTTTTCAGCCTTCACCTTTGTCTGGGTTATGACCTGCTCCCGATTCGATCTTTTGGATTGCTGGGACAACATTCTTTTTGGCTTATTCACTTTTATCATGGTATTACTCAGTTTCGTTTCAAGGAGAGACAATTCACCTATCCTTGAAACGATCTAATCTAATGTCGCTATCCGGGAAAGGAATCGGGTTACAAAATCATTCAGGAAAGTTACATTTGTCACAGATGAATGTTCAATCACCGGCCGTTGTAGCGCAGACTCGTGGCAGGAGAAATCAAATTTTTATGAATGGTTAAGGCCAGTAGGTGATGGGTGCTGGTGAGACGACTGCTTTTCCTGTAAGGAAGGAATATTACACGAGCCCGACTCAAAGTCTAGCCTTAGGCAAATAAAAAAAAGAAGGACCGTTTGGTTAAGTCCTTCCTCAAAAAAGCCAACTTAAGACATACTTCAATGGGGTATCTGGTTCAGATTGCCGACACAAAAGTGCGCCGGTTTAAACCTATGCGCGTTGCATCCAACGGAGAGTATCTTACATAAATCACAGTTCCTCATAGCCACTTTTAATCACGATAGACATCATTTTAAATCGAACCGCAGCTCCGATAGCAAATCGTGAGTGCGCAGGAATAATCATGCACTGACCGGCAGCGAGCTTACTCAGTTTGGTGTCGATGGTGACGTCAGCCGTCCCGTCAATTACATAAATAAACGTATCGAAGCGGCTAACCCTTTCCTGTACCGATTGGCCGGAGTCGAGGGTATTCATACTAATTGTGCCAGTGTTTTTCCGCACGAGTGTTCTCACCAACGTCGAATCGGATAGGTATTCTGCCAATTCCGTGAGATCAAAGACTTTTAACTTTTCAACTTCCGTGTTATGCATATTATCTCGACTGCGTGCGTCAGGTTGGTCATTTCGTGAAAATTTCGCAGCCACATCACAATAGTGCGCATATACACCGGCATGTGAGTTACATGGTTCAATAGAATCGTTATATAAATCGCAGGTCTATTTTACGGCACTATAGATTCTCCAGGTTACTGAGGCGTGCCTTTTTCAGTTTTTTGAAAAATGACGGAGAAAGGCCTGTTACTTTTTTAAACTGGTTGGACAAATGTGCCACACTGCTGTAGTGCAACTTGTAGGAGATCTCCGTAAGGTTCAATTCATCGTAGAGCAACAGCTCCTTCACACGCTCAATTTTATTCAGAATAATGAATTGCTGTATCGTGGTCCCTTTAACCTCTGAAAAAATGTTTGACAGGTACGTGTAGTCATAGCCCAACTTCTCGCTGATGTAGTCCGAATAATTTTGTGTGGGTATCTCGTCGGAATAGTGGATCATTTCGGTAATGACATTCTTGATTCGTTCGATCAAGATGCTTTTGCTATCGTCCAGCAGTTCGAGCCCCGATTTGGCAAGGTCGCGGCGCAACGTGTCGCGCTGCTCATCGCTAATATTCTCATATATCTCGGCTACCCCAAGGTCAACAGACACCCAGTTAAGACCGATTTTCTTCAACTCCTCCTTTACCAAAAGTTTGCACCGGAGGCTCACCATGTATTTAATGTATAACTTCATCTGTTCATGGTGCCCAAAATTTTTGAGGATGGATCATCGCAGCTTTATTATGTTTATCGTGCTGCCCGCCCCAGATTGTAAAGGAGCACAAGGTGTGCTACCACCGCTGAAAGCATCGATTTGTACTCATTGTAGCTTATTCCGTATTCCTTACAGGTCTGTCTAACGTAGCGGGCAACAGCCGGGTAGTGAATATGACTGATCCGGGGGAATAAATGGTGTTCGATCTGGAAATTCAAGCCACCCAACATCCAGCGTAAAAACCGGTTATGTGTCGCGAAGTCAGCTGTGGCTTGCACCTGGTGTGTAGCCCAATCCCGATTCTGATCTGCTCCAAGCACAGAAAAAAATTGTGTTCCCGCGACAACGTGTGCCAACTGAAACACCAGGCTGATGACAATTCCGCAGACAAAGGTAATAATAATAAAACCGATCAGCCACGGGAGGAAGCCCGCGAAATAAATGGGAAGCACGATATAAACCAGCACGTAAGCAATCTTGGTACTCCAAAAAACAAAATGCTGGGTAACAGCCAATTTTTTCTTCGGCGAGTTAACGGATATCCTACCTGTAAAATACTTTTGGAAATCTTCGTAAAACACCCACACTACGTAAGAAATCCCATAAAGAATTACCCAGTAAATGTGCTGGAAACGATGGTACCCGCGCAGGGGCTGATCTTCGTGAAGGCGCATGAAGGGTTTAACATCAATGTCCGAGTCCATGCCCTCAATATTCGTGTAGGTATGATGGTTGACATTGTGTTTCACCTGCCAGTAGTAAGCATTACCTCCCAAGACATTGAGTACGTGAGCCGCGGCAATATTGAGCCAGCGATATCGTGAAAAGCTTTGGTGTCCCCCATCATGCATGACATTAAACCCGATCACCGCGAGGTTTAATCCCAACACTCCGCAAAGTATAACCGCTAACCAAGGGGCCGGTGTAAAGAAAACCAGTATAACATAAAGTCCGGAGGCAACAAGCAACAAGAAAATAGCTTTGATCAACAGTTTGCTGTTGCCTGTTTGTTGGATGTTGTTCTCGGTAAAATATCCACTTACACGTCGTTTCAGTACGGTAAAAAAGGAATTTTTGGCATTATCGAATGAGTACGTGAGCATAAGGTAAAAGGGTCATTGGTTCATTAGATTATAACAAGATTATTATCTCCTGCGTTCGCTTTGCGCCGGTAATATAAAATTACTTTAGAGTAACAGTCGTTAACTGTGAATTATGTAAACCTTGACTACTCGCATGTAAGGGCAAAGCCGCACACAATTCAGACCTTGCAAGTCTTGATCAAAACATCAAATAATGTGTGCTGGGTACCCATCTACCTTCGAGGAAGAACAGGTTTTAAAAAAGCGGTGTTGGCCAAACTGAAATCAGTGTGGCTGCATGGCAATACGGATGGTGAAATAAACCTTTTGATGTTCTGGCTCCGCAAAGCAGGCGAGCTGTATGAATTCAAAAAAGCCATTGGCGCCAAACTCATCTTCAAATACAGAGTGCAATTCATTACCGACCTGGAGTTTCACCTGAACTACGTCAACAAAGCATCTATGTTCCTGTCGGTTGCCGAAAACGACTTGCATGGCGTACCCGGTAAATCATACTTCAAATAATGGACATTAACACCAACCATTACAAGTGAATGCATTAACACTATACTCGACAAAAAGCGCAACCGGTCAGTTTTCATCCGCGAATTTTCCGGAAATCGACCAGGAGATCACCATGCTTAAGACCCAAGTCAAGGAACTTAGAAACGCGGATCAATGTGCTGCAATGATCTCCTACTTTAAAGACCACAGCATTCGGGCGGACCTCGCTCAATCACAATCGCTCCTCGTCGACACGCTGTTGTCGATGGATACGTGTCGGCACATTGAGGGTCTCTTTGAGGCTGGCAAGAACAACGAACAGTTCAGCGCCGGATTTGAAAGTTACCTGCTTAAAGAGTTGAGCCTATAGCTCGGAATTGGCAAAGAATCCGTGACGCTGGGTGCTTATCAGGACGCCGGTCGACAACGGTCGAGCGTGTCCTTCTTGGACCAGAACTACAAAGAAAATATTTACACTATGAACACTTTAAGTAATGACAATATCTATCCTGCGGGGTCCCTCATCACCGCGAAAGTAAATCCTTCGCTGCAGTTGATCATCGCGCGGTATTACCAGCGCATTTATTATTGTGCTGTTGTCGGTGATGCCGACCACAAGCACTTTGCTTATTTTGAACGCGAGCTTATTGCGCCGGATGCAACTCCGAATAATAGTCCAAGCGAAGTAACCACTATATTATGAATTTAAACATCATCAAACTTTTATCGCTCATTGTCATTTCCATGCTGGATGTGATCCAAAATCTGTATCAGCTATTGCTGCATCCGCCGGCCGTCCAATTGCGATTTAATAGCATTCATGCTGATTGAAAAAACCAGGGATGATATTCAAGCTCCCGGCAAATCTCGACGGATCATAAAAATGCAGCGGCAAACCATGGCATGAACATCAAATGCAGAATTTTGAAATCATCATCGTCGTTCTTGGCATTCTCATCGCCATTCTGGCGGTGGTTGATAACCTGAAATTGCCTAGCCCGGTCATCCTCGTGATGGCCGGGTTAACCCTGGGCTTTATCCCCTCCCTGCCATCCATTGTTCTGAACCCCGAAGTTGTATTCCTGCTTTTCCTTCCTCCGATATTGTATGACACCGCCTCGAACACCTCCTGGCTTGACTTCAGGGCCGAGATTAAGCCTATCGCCACGCTCGCGATAGCACTGGTCTTTTTTACGACACTCTCGGTGGCCGTTGCATGCCACGCCCTGATCCCCGGTTTTACCTGGCCGCTGGCGTTTGTACTGGGCGCTATTGTCTCTCCGCCTGATGCTGTCGCGGCCACGAGTATCATCAAGGGGTTGGGCCTAAACAAGAGGGTCATTACAATTCTGGAAGGTGAAAGCCTGGTCAACGATGCTTCCGCATTGATCGCCTACCGATTTGCCATCGCTGCGATTGGCACCGGCAGTTTTGTGGTGTGGAACACAGGCTTTAATTTTTTGCTGATCGTAGTGGGTGGAATTTTAGTCGGTGCGTGCATCGGATATTTGATGGTTGTCCTTCATCAAAAAATTGTCAGCCATTCGATCATCAGCACTTCACTGACCCTCCTGACGCCATTCATTTCATACCTTGCGGCCGAACGCATACATACATCTGGAATTCTGGCCGTCGTCACTACGGGGCTTATGATGTCGTGGAAATCGCCAGAGATCTTTTCGTATCAGACAAGGATACGAAACCGTGCGGTCTGGGATACACTGATTTTCCTACTCAACGGATTTATTTTTATTCTGATCGGACTGCAACTTCCTTCCATACTTTCTGACCTGGTTCAATACAAGGTCTCCGACTTGATTTATTATGGACTCATCATCGCAAGTGTTACCATCGCCGTGCGCTTCCTTTGGGTCTTTTCGGCGGCCTATTCCCCCATAGCCACCAGGAGCAAAAAAAATCAGGAGCAAATCGTTGATGACGGCACCTGGAAAAATGTTTTGGTTGTCGCATGGACGGGAACCAGAGGCGTGGTATCACTTGCTACGGCGCTGGCATTGCCGGTGACGTTAAGCAACAATACCATTTTTCCGCAACGGTCACTGATCTTGTTTCTCGCCTTTGTCGTCATTTTCGCGACGCTGGTGGTTCAGGGTTTATCGCTTCCGATCTTAGTGAAGCTGTTAGGCATAAAAACCCAACCTGACGCGCATCGCGAGGACCGGGAACTTCGGTTGTTGGTGGCCAATAATGTTATTGACTTTATCGAGGCGGACTTTCCATTCGCCCTAAGCAAACAACTCAAAACTCAATTAATGAATCGCTACATTGAAAAGAGGGATGCACTTGCAGAATCAGCTGCCCGTTTGAAAAAACATTCTTCCGAAAGTCCTGGTCTTATCGAATGCAATGAAATATCTGCCAAAAAAGAACTTCAAAAATTTCAACGGAGGCTTCTGATCGGCTTCCATAAAGACGGTTCTTTTAGCCAGTCGGCGATCCGGCGCCTGGAGCAGGAACTCGATCATGATGAGCAGCAAATGGCCGGGCATAAAAAAGAACACGATAACGAATTTCATCCTCATGTCGAGCCACCCACTTGATTAATGTTGGGCCAATCCCAAATGCGTCGCCGGAGGGTTCCGGGAAAGACCTGTAACATATGTAAGGTTTGTCCACAACTCATGTAAGCATCGACAGGCTTTACACCGCTATCTTCGTATGGACTATTCAGATCAAACACATGCCCTGACACGAGAGAAATTGTCTAGCTTGTAAATCTTGTCTGAAATATTTTGCCTTGAATAAAAAAGTTACTTCTTCACGGTTATCACTGCCGAAAAGAAATAAAATGAAAAACTCGGTGCACACCATCGCCTCCGTCAGCTTTCTGATTTGGCTCATCGGCTTCTTTGGATACCAATTAAACGGAACTTTTCATATTTTCCTTTTGGTAGCGCTCGCCGCTGCAATAGGCCGCTTTCTTCTGCAAGAAGTCCCGGCTAAAGGCCGCAAGGTAAACGGCAGGGCGCTTGAACGTTCCAATCCCGGATTATGATTTACGGACAGCTACAATATTACCATGATGAACTCAACGCCTGGGCCGAAGTTGTGAAATTCCGTAAGGGTGAAGTGCAGGAATTGTTAAGGCAAGTGAATGTGTTGTTAAATTTCCCGGTGGTATCAATACCGGTTTCTAAAGCCGGTGATACATTCATGAACCGACTCATCGTGCTGGAGCAGCAGTTTGATCACCTTCGTAATCATTTCACCCATCAGGTTCAGCGCCTCGAACGTGTAAGTTCTCCCGATGGAGTCGATTCTGCCACGATCCAGGTGCAGTGTAGCTTGCGAAATAAAACGAAGACTTGTGAAATCACTTTTATCAAGGCCAAATATGATTGTTCGGTTTTTCTTTCTGAGTTCTTCGAGGCCAATGCTGTTCACCATCACGTCTAGGATTTAAGTCACAGTTTTGGTCAGCGCAACTGAACATAAAAAAGCTCCCGGACGGAATGCCGGGAGCAATGAACTTCCTAGACCGAGCATGATTTGCTTTCCGCGTCGGTTATGATTATTCGAAATATATTTTTGGATCTTACCAGCTCTTGTTAAAGCCACCACTGCGGCGGTTGCCATAGTCGCCACTTCCACCACCGTATCCACCACCACGTGGCGAATCTGATTTTGGCCTGGCTTCATTAACCGCCAGCTCTTTGCCTAAAAAGCTATAGCCATTAAGCTCATTCATGGCTTTTTTGGCGGCTGCGTTATCCGACATCTCCACAAAGCCGAAGCCTCTGCTGCGATTCGTTAATTTGTCGATGATGATCTTTGCCGAGGTGACTTCCCCGTGCTGTTCGAAAAGTTCTTTAAGCTCTGCCTCAGATGCCTTAAAAGAAATGTTTGCTACGTAAATATTCATGATTTCAAAAATTGATTAAAAATTTTCAGTTGTTGTTTAGTTTTTATCCGAGAAAGGTCTTCAGCTTTTTCCGACAGTATCTTTGGAGCTGTGCTGTGGCACGATTCTTTAACTGTCGCACCCTTTCACGGGTTATGTTGAACCGCGCGCCGATCTCCTCCAGCGTCTGTGATCTTTCACCGTTAAGCCCATAGTAGAAAATCAACACCTGCGACTCGCGTGCGCTCAACACGGACAGGGCATATCCGATCTCCGTCTTCAGCGATTCAACCATCAGCGAATCATCGGGCACATCTGAGTTTTCATTGATTAACAAATCGAGGAGCGAGGTTTCTCCATCAATTGGATTCGGGCAATCCATCGACACATACTTATACGATAGCATCATATTTTCATCGACAGCCTGAGCCGTGGTTGAAAGTGCCTGGGCCAACTCTTCCGAGGAAGGATCACGGTGATGTATTTGCTCCAGTTCAGAAGACACCCGCGCTGCCTTGTTCATCGCGGTCAACCGGTTAAAGGGCAATCGCACAATGCGGGAATGTTCTCCCAGTGCCTGAACGATCGATTGTCTTATCCACCATACTGCATAGGAAATAAATTTGAATCCACGGGTCTCATCAAAACGCTGCCCGGCCCTGATCAAACCTACATTTCCTTCGTTGATGAGATCATTCAGTGAAAGTCCACGGTTTTGATACTGCTTGGCAACCGACACAACGAACCTCAGGTTAGCCTTGGTTAATTTATCCAACGCCATCGTGTCGCCGTCTCTGATCCGTTTGGCCAGCTCAGCTTCTTCGTCTGCATCGATCAGCCTGACTTTTGAAATTTCATTCAGGTATTTATCCAGGGATTCACTTTCCCTGCTGGTAATCTGTTTGGCGATCCTGAGTTGTTTCATCGGCACGGCGGTCGGTGTTAATGGATTCGAGACAAAGTTCCTGCCTCGCGTGAGTTTCAGTAGCCTGTAGAAACTTTGGCCCGCGCTTTGGAAACCACCAGCCTGCTACCAAAGAAATCAGCATTGGTCAATCTCTGGATCGCATCCTGGCCCTGCTTGTCGGTGGCCATTTCAACAAATCCAAATCCTTTGGGCTCGCCTGTATATCTATCGGTGATGATCTTTACAGACTTGACTTCACCGAATTCGGCGAAGAGCGCCTGTAGCGCATCATCATTTACCGACTTACTTATGTTTGCAACAAAAAGATTCATTATTGTAAGTGATTACGAGTTATAGTATTGTTTTTACGCGAACGGCATTCATGCCTTTCTTTCCACGCTCTTTTTCGAACTCGACTTTATCGTTTTGGCGGATCTTGTCGATCAACCCGGATGAATGAACGAAAATATCTTCCGCAGAATCATTGGGGCGTATGAAACCGAAACCTTTGTCTTCATTGTAAAATTTAACAGTGCCTTGCATGTGTATTTGTTTAATATGATTGAAATAAAATTTTGGTCAGGCAAAAGGATGCTGAAGAACACGAATCTTGCCTGGAGCGATCCGATTCAGGTTCTGCAGTTGACCTTTTTCTTCGTGATCACAAAAAGAAAGTGCCGTTCCCGACGCACCGGCACGTCCGGTTCGTCCGATACGATGCGTGTATGCTTCCGTTGTTTCCGGCATCTCATAGTTGATCACAAATGACAGGTCAGTAATATCGATACCGCGGGCGGCAATATCTGTTGCCACCAACACGCGTATGGTGCTCCGCTTGAAGTTAGACAACGCGCGTTGCCTTGCGCCTTGTGACTTGTCGCCATGAAAGGCTTCAGCTGCAATGCCGGCTTTGGAAAGGTCACGGGCTATCCGGTCTGCGCCATGTTTTGTTCGGGCGAAGACGATAACATTCCGCATTTGCTTTTCCGCGATCACGTGTTTAAGCAAGGCGCGTTTGTCTTCGCGCGCCACATGGTAAACGCCCTGCTGAATATCCGCGGGGGTTTGTCCGGTGGAAATCCGGATAACCACCGGATTGCGCAGCATCGTTGCTACAAGGCTTTGGATTTCGCGTGGTATGGTAGCCGACAAAAAAATCCGTTGGCATTTATCAGGGATCAGTGAAAGAATCTTCTTCACATCGCGGATAAAGCCCATGTCGAGCATGCGATCGGCTTCATCCAACACGAGAATTTCCAGCTCACTAAGCGTGATCAGTTTTTGATTGATGAGATCCTGCAGCCTGCCAGGTGTTGCAATGACAACGTCGGTGCCGCGTTTCAGTTGCTGTACCTGGTGAAACTGTGAAACGCCACCGTATACCAGTGTGTTCCGGATCGAAAGATTCTTTCCATACCGGGTAAGGTTTTCAGCTATTTGTATAGCCAACTCCCGTGTAGGCGTGAGAATAAGACCACGAATATTTTTAGAAGGTTTTGTTCCGGTGAGTCGCTGTAACAGCGGAATAGCGAACGATGCTGTCTTGCCTGTTCCCGTTTGGGCAGAGGCCAGCACATCGCGGCCTGAAAGAATAGCAGGAATAGCCTGCTCCTGAATCGGCGTTGGTTGATTATATCCTTTTTCGCGAAGAGCGTCAATGATAGGTTTGGTAACCTGAAGTTTTTGAAATGGCATGTTGTTAAAAATTAAATACTACAGTCTGCCCATCATTTGATAGGCATTCACAGAAAGGACCACAAACTCAAATTCGTGGAACTAGTCGATCGCAGGACGAGGACGTACTTCTGATTAACTGAGGAGAGAGTAAAGGACCGAAATTCGGCGAGGAATGAACAGTGAATTAATATTTCCGCAATTGATGATGCAAAGATAGGCTGAATACAGCTGTAATCCTATTCTCGACCACACATCACGCTTGCAGCATACACGTTGTTATGATCAAAAGAGTAAAATCAAAGTGCATTGCACGAAAATCCTGGCGCATTTATTTTGACCTTTCTTCGTGATGCTGCGCGTTTTAAGGTACCTTTGAGCACTTTATTCAGCTGCCACCACAGTCCCCGATCCATCCTCCCTTCCTTCGGGACTTGTTCTTCAGCCACTCAATAAGGGAAACAGTACTGTTGCAATCACCATGCATTGCACTAAACAACTTGATTAATAACGTGAATCATGAACTTTGATATGTCTACCCGGAAATATGCACCATTCTGGAGCAAGTACCGACCTGTAATTTTAAAAATGATGCTGGATGCGCTCCAGGAGCCTCAGAAATACAAGATTCTGTATCATGAATTTCACGCCATGGATGATCGTAAGAAAAAAGTGCAGGGGTTTAACCTGCAGATTTTTCAGAGCCGCGCCGTTAATAACATCAAGAATTCCGAGCCCGCACAGGATCTATTAAATATGCTGAGCCAATCCCGCAAAGGCTCTGAGCTCACCGGCACCCATCAGTTTGAAATTGTGCTGGACAAGGAGCTCGTGCTTCACGTGAGCACCATGCAGCCCGCTTAATCAGAACTTCTTTTACTGACTTCTTCGGAGAAAACGGGTCATCGCCTCGTACCCATTGCCAATCAGAAAATTTTTCTCGTGAACCGACAGCTTGCGAATTTTCGGGCCAATGTTTCCCGAACTTATCGACACGGTCCGTTGCCAGTCTTCCGGTGTCAGGGAATTTCGATTAAGGTTTTCGATCGCATAACTATAAAACGCTGCGACATAATCCTTGAAACGATCAATGGGAATGGGTGCCAAGCCTTTATTTAATGTGTCGTATCGTATTTGTTCCGGGGTATCGATCCTGATACCTACGGTTTGGCGATTGGCCACGCGGTGGAAACGATTCTCATCCGAAACCAGACTGTCGAAAATAGTGAGCGGAAAATTTCCCGTGAGCCCGCCGTCCACCATAATATCAAAATTGCCGGCGGCTTCCTTCTTGTTCACGATTGTTCCCGTAGAATCAATAAATACGGCTTCGAAATAAAGCGGTATCGACATGCTGATTCGAACTGCATCCTTGACCTTCATGGCAGGATAGGTTTCAAAGGAAAAGACAATAAGCTTCTGCCTGTTCAAGCTTGTGCCCGTGATGTACAAATCCTTAAAACCCTTCTCGTGAAGCTGATGAAAGGTGACGTCGGCGTCGTCAGTTTTGGCGTGTATTATTTTCTCAAGCCATTTTGTAAAAGCATCACCACGATACCAACCGTAGTTGCTGTTCAATCGTGAAATCCCGCCGAAGAAAACAAAACGGCCGTCGTTGAACTTTTCCAGCTTGGTGTTATAAATGATGTCCTCGATCTCTTTGCTATTGTATCCCAGCGACACCGTCAGCGCAGCGATGGCACCAGCAGAGGTACCTCCGACCTTTTCAATTCCTTTCAAAAGATCCTGTTCCTCCAGTTTCCTGATCGCGCCAACGTAGGCAATGCCGCGAATGCCGGCACCTTCAAGCGCGAGGTTTTTAATGGGCTGAGCAACACCTTCAAAAACAATCAGCAAAAGAAACGGAATGAGCTTCACTCTCATAAAACTTGATTTTATTTTCAAGTTTTAAATTACCGCATTTTTCGACATTGCACACTGGCCGTTACGGTGCATTCATTATTGGGTGCTGAACCCAAGCCTGTTGTACTTGCGCGCTTGCATCCATTAAGGTCCCGACGATGCAAATCAGGTTCATGACGGAATTTAAAATGGTTTTCATAAGGTGGGTTTTTAATTGTTTGACCATTGGCTTGCGAACGGTGAAAAACGTCACGAGCATGGGGAAGGCAGTGTTTTCCGGTAGCCATATTTCCACCGGGAAATCCATGCCTTGTTTTACGGGAGAAACAACCGCTGGAATTGAAGTTTATTTCCAGTTCGATGCCTTGGCAACGAATTGATTTTTATATCTTTTGTAGAGGAGATGAGTTTGTTAAATATCAATGTCTTTCCGCCATTGAAGAGGCGATTTCTTCTGCTGCGAGTCTATGGTGTGAGCCTTGGCATTGTTGGCGTGTACATCATTGTGAATCTGTTCGCAGTCTACCAATCCAGACTAATCTTTTTTGTGGCCTTTGGTGGAATTTTCCTCGCTGGCTATGGACTTGTAAAAGCAAACAAATTCTTACCGTTTTGTTCTCATTTATATATCGTCTGTTCTTACCTCCTGATTACATTAACGGTTACGCGCAACGGCGGACTCGCTGCTCCCGGAATCGTCTGGTTCCTCGTTTGTCCGTTGATTGCCTATCTCATTTTGCCGGCGACGTGGGCTGTAGTTTGGCTGATGATTGCCATAGGTACCCTCGCCGCTTTTTATTTTTTCCCAGAGACACTTGTTCTTGAGCCTTTTCGTGAAGGACGACATATGTATCTCGTCACTTTCAGTCTGTTCTTTTTTTTCGTGCATGCGATCACGCGGCTTTTCTTTAACGAGGTTCGAAAAGGCGCCGCAGAACAAGAAACATTAAATGAACTACTGAAAGTAAAACAGCATGACCTCGAGGTGTCGCAAAAGGATTTGATACACCAGCATGAGCTATTAAAGAAAGCAGAATCAAGAGCCGTTGCCCGGTCGCGGAAACTCGGCTTTTATCTCGACCAGCTTCTTGAGGTAAACCGCATGGAAGAACTTCACGCCGGAAATCTGGTCTATGCCATTCAGGCGATTCAACAATTCCTGATCAGAACAATGGATCTTGAAAATGTCGCGGTCTGGCATTTGCATGAAGATCGGATAAGCCTGATGCTGATCGGCTCCAAAGGCGATGAGGAAACCATGCGACTTCCACTCAGACTTACATCCGAAGATTTTCCGGATGCCTATCAGATATTAGAATGTGGCGCACTCGTTGTTACTTCCAAGAGCGATCCGACCATTCAGCAGTTACACGTTTGTTTTCCGAACAGCGAAGACGATTCTCTCATCGCGTGTCCATACTTCATGGAAGGAACTTTCGCGGGCTTTTTTTGCTGCCGTTCAAAAAGCCGCGAGTGGTCAGAAGAGGATGTTATTTTCACGCGCGCCATTTCCGACACGCTGCAACAAGTCTTCAAATCATATCAGCGAAAACGACAACAAGAGTTACTGTCGGAAAAACAACGTCAGATCGAATACCTGAATGGATCGCTCGAACAAAAAGTACTGGAGCGCACCGAAGAGCTCAACGCCATGAACAAGCAATTGCTTGATTTCGCATTCATCAACGCGCATGAAATCAGGGGGCCGGTTTGCCGATTGCTGGGCTTACGAAATCTTTTGTCGCTCACGGGCAAGCCTGAAGAAATCATTGACCTGGCCAAACTGATGGGTACATCCATTCAGGAATTGGATGAAATTACGAGGAAGGCGACGCAACTACTCGAACAGGCAACGAAGCGCGACGAGGGAACTAAGGAAAGTTAACCGATCACCGACACCAATTTATTCCGGCTGACGTCATCGGATGCGTGCGTTGATCCGAACAATTTCTTCAATAGCATTATTCTTTCTATTTTCATCATTGCGCTTTAGCAAAAGCCAACCCTAATGCCGGCGTTTTTTGTTTACTCCAAAAACACATCCATGAAATCCCGCTGTACTCTTTTGATGTTCATCATCGTTCTGGCCAGTTGTAAACCGAACGAAAAAACTGAGGCTGTCAATCTCGTCACGTACTGCAACCCGGTTGACCTTAGTTATCGCTTCTGCCTCGATGATCCCTCGCGCAGAGAAGCGGCGGATCCGACCATCGTCCGGTTCAGGGATACCTATTTTCTATTCGCTTCCAAGTCCGGCGGATATTGGCACTCAAAAGACCTCAAGGCGTGGACGTTGGTCGAGACGGATCAGATTCCGGTAGAAGAGTATGCTCCAACGGTCATTGCTTTGAATGATACTTTATTTTTTCTCGCATCTTCCACCGAGAAAAGTACCGTTTACAAATCGGGCGACCCTTTGAACGGAAAATGGAGTATAGCAAAAGAATTACAAAAACCTGTTTGGGATCCTGCCTTCTTCCAGGATGATGATGGAAGATTGTACTTATACTGGGGATGCTCCAACACGAATCCATTGTATGGCGTCGAAGTAGACAAGAATTTTTCATTCATCGGTGAGCCGAAAGAATTAAAACATCCCAACCCATCGGAATTCGGCTGGGAAGTTCCCGGCGATTTCAATACGCTCAGTCAACAAGCGCCATGGATCGAAGGATCATGGGTAAACAAACACGGGGGTAAATACTACCTGCAATACTCCGGACCCGGTACCGAATTCAAAAGTTATGGTGACGCCGTGTATGTTGCCGATAGTCCGCTCGGACCATTCACACCACAAGACCACAATCCCATGGCTTACAAGCCGGAAGGATTCGCGGCAGGCGCTGGTCACGGAAGCACGTTCGATGATGCCTACGGAAATTACTGGCACATCGGGACGATTACGATTTCACAAAAGCATATGTTTGAAAGAAGGCTGGGATTATACCCAACCTTCTTCGATCACCATGGGAGCTTGTACACCAGCACGAAGTACGGTGACTATCCGCTAATCATTCCTGACAAGAAGATCGAAAACTTCGAAGACATCTTTCCGGGATGGATGTTGTTGTCCTATGATAAACCGGTAACAGTATCATCAAGCATTGACTCGCTTCCGGCGGCACATCTCAATGATGAAAACATCCGCACGTATTGGTCGGCCCTTACTGGTAACGCGGGCGAATTCGCGACGGTCGATCTCGGTGGAGCCGCTGATGTCTATGCCGTTCAGATAAATTTCGCGGAGCACAACACGAAGATTCACGGGCGTCAGAAAAATATTTTTCATCGTTACACGGTCGAGTATTCGGAAAATGGATCGGATTGGAAACTGTTGATCGACAAATCAAAAAATGATACGGACAATTCACATGTTTACGAACAACTGTCCAGCAAAATCTCGTGCAGATATTTAAGAGTCACCAACCTTCAGGTGCCGGATGGGAATTTTGCCATCAGCGACTTTCGTGTATTTGGAAAAGGTCATGGCGATGCACCCGGGAAAATCCAAAAGCTGGAAGCGAAACGAGACGCGACAGATAAAAGGCGCGTAACACTTTCATGGGAAGCAGCGAGCAGCGCCGATGGTTATGTCATTAGTTACGGGGCTGACCCGGATCACCTTTACCTAAACTATATGGTTTACGCAAAGACAACCGTTGCGATCAATACGTTGAACGCTGGTCAGCAGTATCATTATACCATTGAAGCGTTCAACGGAAACGGCATCACTAAAAGTGACGTAAAGGTGTCGGACTAAAAATTTAGAAGCGTGCGCTGGCGAGGCGCAGCCACGCTTCGACCAACAACAAATTCACTCCCCAACTCGCCCAGGCAATGATACCATAGGCTTCGGGTGCAGAAAGATCGAAGCTTGACGTGAACATGAAAACATAAAGTCGAAGCGTAACGGCCGCGAACGTTAGCGCGTAGCTGCGCCACATCCACTGCCGATGCTGCTCACGGTTTCCCTTTCGAATATGTATGACGGCCAGGGTCGTAAATAAAAACCAACACGTGCATTGGAGAATAAAACTGGCGAGCACCCAGGGGCCCCGGTTTATAAAAAAGCTCATCACCAAACCACCGGGCGCGGCAAAGAACAAAATTCCGTACGCGTAAAATTTTCCCAATGAGCGATGAACAGATCGCCATCGCAGGCCCCAGCGTGTATTGAGTTGAAAAAATCCAACGATGAGGATTGCACCCGCCACTAAAACGTGGGCGTAGTATGCAGGCAAGTACCACCCTGTTGCAATGGCGGCCTGCTTCAGCCGGAGGAATCCATAGGTGAAATCAAAGTTGATGTACGTAAACGCATTCAGCGAAAGCGACACGATCAACAAGAAAACTATGAGACCAATAATCCACAGGCCGATTCGCTGAAGAACACTAACCATTACGACGGAGGATTGACGCGCAGCGTGCCGACCATCTTTTCGAGGAACTCGAGGTTGTGTCGATCGACATCGGTCATTAAATCATAAAAATCCTCGTAGCGGGCATAACGTGGGTTATACCACCCGCGATACGAAAAACTTTTTGCTGTTTTCGGATCGGTAAAGACGTACCCGTACTCAGCAAGAATTTCATTTCGCATTCGTGTAAGTTGCGCGATGTCTGGCAATGCCGAGACCTCATTCTTTTGGGCGTCGTCGTTCCAGTGATAAAACTTCCCCTGAAGGTACGAACTGTCCATCTTTACAAACTGGGTAAAACTGTAGTTGCGACGAGAGTCGAGTGGCGTGATGGTTCCTTCGCTCATGGTGAAGTACCGATAAGCCGGCGCATACCATTCGTTTACCTCATACTCTTCGTAATCCGAGCTCCCATCCGATCCGCGAGCGATTCGTACTTCGAGCAAAGCACTGTCAATCTTGTTGAAAGAAATGATTCCACTGCCAAGCTCGTAGGTGCCGATCAGTTCGTGCTGTTGATTCACAAAGGTCACATTCGTGCGTCGGTAAAATCCTTCGCGACCCTCTAAGTAGTTATCATTGAGCTTCACCATCAACGCCGAAAATTTTTCGGATATCTTTTCAAAAATACTTCCCTGGGTCTCAACGGACTCTGTACCACCCCAACCCAACGAATTTTCACCAATGTAAATCCCGGTAATCACCTCATTCAAAACTTTTGCCTTGACAAAGTGCGCGGGAGGAACGACCAATCCCCAGCCCATATGCTCCGGATGGAGAACCTCCGTCATGGTCATGCTCTCGTGACTAACCACAACGCGTTTATCCAGGTAGCCAAATTCCCTTATGTATTTTTCAGCTTCGGTTGATGGAAATCCCGCATGGAAAACATAGGATTGATCAAGCCAGCCGTACACCGTGTCTTGCTTCACTAAGGCATAGGCGTCGTTGTTTGTATACGGAATAATCCAGTCGTAAACAGCGGCGGCGATTTCATTTCCCGCCATGGAGTATTGACCCACCTTGCCCTTCTTCTTCACTTCAATGACATCCGCCGTCTCAAATCCAATGGTTCCCACCATGTCGAATTCAACGGGCACAATCACACGACCTGTCTCACTGACCAACCCCATCTTCACTTCCTTCGAACGCGTAGTGTCCTCGCCAATGAAAAAATTCTTCCAAGAACCATTAACCGCGTAGTAGTAGATGCTATCCTGGTATTCGGTAAACCAGATTACTGAGTCATAAGTCTGTTGCAGCATGCGGGCCTGGTCAAAGAAAATTTTCCGTGATGCCAGATCGCGGTCGCGGTTCTTTCTGTGCTGGAGCTCATAGACGGCATTATTGTAGCTGTAAACCAACTCCATGGCTTCTATTCTGGATACAAAAATTTCGTCCTCTTCGGATGCGAGCCACAAGATTAGCGTCGTGCCTTCCGACAGGTCCATGGCAGGATCGAGCGATGCAATCTGCACGGGTATCTCCACCTTCATCTCAGATCCGTCAGGCTGAAAGGTGATGGCTTTAAAATTAAGGGTGCATACGACGCTGTCCGTGGCCTGCTCACGATTTTGCATCACGCGAATAGCTTTCAAAAGTCCTTCTTCGGTAACATTGGCATCGCTACCTATTTTAAATTGTGCCAGGATCGTGGCATCGTCGGCCGATAGGTTCCTTTCAAATTGCTCGAGGTAAGCACGAACTCTGGCGGCGACGTCGGATTTCTTTACCGTGGAACAATGCGTAACGATCAAAACGAGGAACAGGAAAAAGATTAGGCGAGATGGTATCATAAATGAAAACGGTTTAGAGTCAAAGATAATTTCGAATTTTGATTTTCAGAAGCGTGGCAGCCAATATATAACGATCTGATTCGTACTTCTAATTAAGATTCGCCGAAGTCGCCTGGTTAGTTTTGGGAAGGGTCTTCGAGGCGAATACCAATGCCTGCAACACCAACAAGATAACAATCGTGATCGCGAAAGCGAACTGGGAAGCCGCCTTCCCAGACCAATACAAGTCGTCCGTGCGCTTCATGATCAGTTTAGATTCTTCGAGTTGGATTGTCGAGAGCTCATTCAAGAGCGAAAGTGCGTCGTTCGCCAGCTTCAGTTTGTTTTCCGTTTCAGACGAAGATTTAAACTCATTCAACGTTGCGATCAGGGCCGCGAACTTCACATCTTCGGTTTGGGTAAGCCTGGTCTTCAGGTAGTCGTTTCTTAATCCGTCAATGTCGGAAAGCAACGCGGTGATCTGGGACGATGTGGTTTCATCGTGTTGGCTGGCGGCGTGCAGCGCTTGTTTCATTTCATAAATGTCCACCGTCATCTTCAAGATATAGTTTTCTACAACCAGGCGATCCTCGTACAAGGTGCTGATCGACTGCTTCACGTTGTTCGTGTGGTCCTGGTCGATATAATTACTGAACAATACCAATGCGCAAAGTGTAAGCAGCGCACCGGACGCGGCCATTTTGCTTTGAATGGAGTAGGTCCATTTCATGTGAATAGTTATTGATTGTTATTCAATATAACGATCGCCGGGGATAATTGCGTTTCTAAAGGAATGGCAAAATTATCAACCAAAAAATATTCTCGCGTATTGAACGACCAACACCACACCCGTCAAAAAAATCAATCCCATCGTGATCTTCTTGAACTTTGCCTGGTCGATTTTGTCTAAAATCCTTTTTCCAAAATAGCTTCCAACGGCAGCGGCAATCAACAACAGCGGAACGTACAACACTCGAATGTTCGAGAAATAGTTGTTCTCGTAATAAATGAACGTCCGGCTTAAATCAACACCGAAGTCAATCGCAGCGGATGTTCCTACGAAAAAACTTTTCTCCAGGTTAAAGGACGCGAGGGCTAAACCACGAACGGCACCCCCTGTTCCGATGAACCCTGCCAAAAATCCGGCGACGCCGCCACTCAATACTGAGTTCTTCGCTGTTGGTGCAATGGAGAATTCAGGATTGAAAAATAGAAAGGTGCTGAACACGATCAGGAATACGCCAAGCGCCAGTCCAGCGAAATCGAGTAAGACGAATTTGGTGAGGTAAGCCCCTGCGATGGCCAACACAATGCTGGATCCACCAAGCCACCAAACCACTTTCCAATCGATAGTTTTTAGAAACAGTGCAACTTTAGCGGTGTTGCTGAAAACGTGAAGAAGGCCCGTCAACGCGAGCGCCGTCTGGAAGTCAAAGAAGAACTGGCTGATGGGCACAAAGAAAAGAGACGACCCGAAGCCGCCCAACGTTCCAAGGATCTCGGCTACAATGGTGAGCACGAAAAAAATAAAGATTTCAAATCGGGAAGTAGCCGTCATGTTGTAGGTCCACTCCAAAATAACAAATATGATACAAGTCCATCGCTGACCTCAATGAAGTTCTGGGGATCACCCCGGACGTTTTTGGCATCTACAGGATCAGGGGTAACGCCTACTTTTATGCTAAGCAATCGAAAAGAAAGAACCGATTGCTTGCCGAACAGAAAAAGATGTCATGTAAATCCAGCAGGGATTATTGTGGGTTGCTCACGTTGTGCAGAATCGTTGATACGATAGCGACGCCTTCAGCTTTTACGGATGAAAAGTCAGGCTGAGCAAATCGCGGAGTTTCTAAAAGTTGGGGTACATTAAAGGACGTGCTTCCAATAACACGACCTTCTTTCATCAAAGCCAGACCGCAGATAATGGCGATGAGTATTCCGGCAAGGGTCAAGCCTAAGCGAACACGTTCACGAAGGGTCGACGTTGTCTTGATTTCGGGGCGGATGCTGAGGGTTTCCATTTGGCTTGCGATTATGATGTAAATAACGGCACCCAAACGGCCCCTGGCCATAGGAAAAAGGCTGGCTTCGGCCGAGGGTAGGTGAATGACGGGTTGGCGGCGGCGAAGGAATCTCGGCCGATTCCTTTAATGCTTCCCGGATGAATAAAACTCAAACGCCGCTTTGGCTACCGCGGCCATGATCGCTTCCAGATCGCCGTCTGGCTCCAGCGATTTCGTGACAAAAACGACGATGCCCAGGTGTCGTCCGTCGGGAAGGACAACAATGGCGGCATCGTTCAAAGCACCCAGGACGCCTTGCTCATTGCGACCGCCGGTTCCGGTTTTGTGGGCAACAACAATTTCTGAAGGTATGCCGGCGCGGATCCGTTTCGGACCGGAGGGAGATTCCACCATCGCCTTCCACAGGAAATCGTAGCTGGCATCAGACAGTTTCTTTCCCTCATGAAAGACCTCCAACAACCGGAGCATGGCATACGGCGTGCTCCAATTCTTGAACGGAATATTCCAGTCGCTGTGCATCTCGCGCTCGTTGTAGGCGATCATCATATCTTTAACGCCGAGAGAACGCACGTAATCCTCCACTACTGTTGGACCACCGAGTAATCGAAACATGGCGTCGCACCCGACATTATCGCTGACGGATACCGTGGCATATACCATTTCACCCAACGTTACATCGGCGCTTCCTTCCGGATATTTTTTTGCCAGCGGACTGTGTGTCGGAAAATATTCGCTTTTGTTTAACCCAATTTTTTGACCGAGAGAAAATTTCCCCTGATCAACCCGCCCCATCATGGCCATCGCCAACGGGAATTTGAAAACACTCTGCATGGGATATCGGCGCGATCCATGGAACGTAAGCGTGTCGTCTCCCTCCAGGATTTTGATGGCGATACCAATGTCGGCTTTCACCGGACCGACGAGATCCTGGATTTGTTTTCGCAGTGACTCAACCTGGGCATGCGCCGTGAAGCACGAAAAAAATGCAATGGAAAAAATCAGACGTTTCATGATTTGAAAAATATCAACGGCTAAAATATAAAATGTACGAATCGCACAAAAAGAATTTCTTGACGTCCTGTACGCTTTACCTAACTTTCCATCATGTTCATCATCAACCTCCACTACATCGTTCCACTGGAAAAGCTGGACGCGCACATGGGCGACCATGTGAAGTTCCTGCAGAAGTACTACAAACAAAATGTATTTGTCGCCTCCGGACGTAAAGTACCACGAACCGGTGGTATCATCCTGGCGTTGGCGAATTCCAAAGAAGAAGTGGATGACATCATCCGCGAGGACCCGTTCTACGTTCACAAACTCGCGGAGTTTAGCGTCATTGAATTTCAGACTTCACAGTCGCATCCGGCGATCCGCGAACTCTTGAAGAAATAAGAAGACAGAATACAGGAGACAGAAGTCAGGAGGGGAAGCCCATGGTCTAAAGCGTGTGTGCGGGAGGCAAATGAAGGAGGAAATAATTTTTAATGTAGCCCCGGAGGGGCTTCCTATAGGTAGGCTCGGGTGAAACCCGGGCCTAATCGAAAAAAAATTCTAATCGCGCCACAGGATCACAGCGCTCGATCTTCGAATCAATCTGGCGCGCATGCACGCCTTCGGAACATTCCTATGCTTGCCGAATCTTATCCCCGCAACTCCGATGCTTCTATCCTAGCCTCCCGATTTCGTTCCTCCGCGCCAGAATATCTTGAATATCGATCTCATCCTTCCTGTGGCGCTATTCTCTCTTTGAATTCCTTGCCGCGGGCTTTGCCCGTGGCTACCGATATGTCGCCCCTCCGGGGCTTTGGCCGCTTCATAACATTCCGTTGCTCGCCCGATCGTTATCGCCCACAACTCTGACGCTTCTCTCCTTGCTTCCTGATTTCGTTCCTCCGGGCCAGAATATTTTGAATATCGATCTCAACCTTCCTGTGGCGCTATTCTCTCTTTGAATTCCTTGCCGCGGGCTTTGCCCGTGGCTACCGATATGTCGCCCCTCCGGGGCTTTTTCATTTTATCCGCCTCGCACCTATTGGCAACACAAAGAAAAATTCAGGCCACCTTCTGTCTCCTGACTTCTGTATTCTGTATTCTCTCTCCCTACACCCCCGCCACGGTCGATTCAGAACTCATCGACGTTTCATCTTTCTTCGGAACATACTCAAAAGCCTTGTACAGAATTACCAGCAGGAATATTTCAAAAACAGCAACGAGGATCAGTCCGAGGAATGCAAACACCAATGTCATTAAAAAAAAGCCCGTTACTATTCCCGTTACCCCACCGAAAAATGCCAGCCCTCCCAGTATGCCGCGGTATCGCATCAGTCCAATTCCAAATGCTATGTACAGAATACCAAAAGCGACGGCGGTTACGGGAAGGAAATATGCATGCGGTTCCTCGACGAAGTACGAATAAATGTCGAGAGAAACGGACAGCATCGTCAATCCAATCAAAATGAGTGAGGCCGTCTTTAACAGCGCATTTGGCAAGATGGATGCCAGGCGAAAATATCCCAGCATGAACACAGCGAACGTCAGGAACACAGCGCATTTCACAAAACTGTATGAGAGGAAAGAGACTTCGTCGTTGTCAAACGAATAGTCGGGAAATCCGAAACCCCATACCTTAAAGTCGAAAAACGTTTCGACGAAGGTGAGGGTGTAGTAAACGAGTCCAACAAAGAAGGCCACCTTGAGGAACTTTGTGCCGTCGGCTGCCACGGCCTCATCGCTCTCCTGAAATCGAATGGTATTCAGATCGTATCCTAAGGCTTCCAAAATAATTTTTACCGTGTAGGTGCGCGGTGTCACCTCGCCTGTCTCAATCCGCTGAATGGTGCGCACATTAATGTTGCACTTGCTGACCAGCTCTTCCTGTGTTAATCCCTTGGCTTTACGCAGCTCAAGAATCTTCTGACCTAATTCGGGTTGTTTCACTTTAAATGGATTTTGTTTGACCATGGCAATCTGTGTCGATTTTGAAAAAATCCTTACGGATTAAAGTTGAATTAGGCCCGGCATTTACCCGGCAAATGCGAATTTAGCCTCCAGAAGGCAGAATACAGAACACAGGAGAGAGAAGTCAGCCAGCCAGGAGATCGAAGGTTGCCCAGTTATGAGAGGCCAAAAAGCCAGCGGCCAGTAGCCAGCAGCCAGCGGCAACTTCCCAAAAGAAATCCCGTACGTCAATTAGTCACCCAAACCATCATCCTTCGCCATGAAAGCTATTGTCTGTGAACGCTACGGTTCTTACGAACAGCTTCATCTTCAGGAAATAGAAAAACCCGTTCCGAAAGCTGGGGAAGTACGCGTAAGGGTTATTGCCTCCAGTATTAATTCGTGGGATGTCGACATGCTCAAAGGAGATACATGGATCACCCGTGTCATCAGCGGAGCCTTTAAGCCACGCTATCCCGTTTTCGGTTCTGATGTCGCCGGTGTTGTGGATGCCGTGGGCGATCAAGTTCATGCGCTCAAACCCGGTGATGAGGTGTTTGGCGATATTGCACAAAGTGGATTTGGCGGGTTTGCCGAATATGTATGCGTCCCGGAAAAATTGCTAGCCATTAAACCACGACACCTTGCTTTTCCACAAGCTGCCGCTTTGCCGCAAGCGGGACTTCTTGCCATCCAGGGACTTCGGTTTCATGGCGACTTACAAAAAGGTCAACACCTGTTGATAAACGGCGCTGGCGGTGGCGTGGGAACAATTGCGTTACAATACGCCAAGTCGATCGGCGCAATTGTAACGTGCGTGGATGTGAAGGAAAAATTTGATCTGCTCCAATCGCTCGGCGCAGATCATCTCATCGACTTCCGGGAAACCGATTACACCAATTCCGGAAAGCAGTACGATAAAATACTGGATGTCATCGCGCACCGTTCCGCAGCCGATTACAAACGCGCCCTGAAACCAAATGGAATTTTCGCCATGGTCGGAGGTTCGATGGGAGGACTCCTTTTCCGCATGATGGTGGTTGAACCCTGGCTTTCAAAACGCCGTCCGATGAAACTCGGGATCATGGGGTACAAAACCGGACGCCAGGAAATGGAGGAGCTTACGCGGACAATTGAGGAGAAGAAGATTTCGCCATCGATCGACAGTGTTTATCCCCTGGAAAAAACACCAGAAGCCTTTCGCTTTTTCCTTTCAGGGCATTTTAAAGGGAAGATTGTGATAGAAGTGAGGAGTAAGAAGTAAGCAAAGGGTCCTGGAAGGGGAAATGGTTAAGGTAAGGTTGGAAAAAAAGCTGGAAATCTTCTGTAACCTTTTCCCGGGGACCTAGTATCCTTATTCTATAATCCCCATTGCCTATGAATAACCTCATCCGCGCTTTTTTTGCCGTGCTGATCGTTTCAGTTCCGGCTTTTTCTCAAAATAACCCGTCAACAGAACCGTCCCGGACGGATGGCCTTCGTAAAATCTATACCCACAAGGGCTACGATGACCTTGACATCCAGATCGACGAAGAAGCCCTGGAAGCTTCGATCGAGGCAGCCATCGCCGAAGCCATGGAAGCGATCGAAGACATCGACATTCAAATCGATCCTATCGAAATCGACCTTGCAGATATCAATGTGGATATGGAGCCCATCGTCATCAATATTCCTAACATTGAAATCAACATGGAACCCATCGTCATTGAAATGGAGCCGATCGAAGTAGAGATGGAAGACATAAACATCAACATCGACCGTGAATTTGAAAATGACAATGACGATTTCGAATCCAACGACAACCAGAATCAGGATGAAACAGATCTAGGCGATAAAGACAAGGATAAGAACAAGAACAAAGACAAAGCGGACAAGGCTAAGGATAAATCCTACAAGGACAAATCGGATAAAGACAAATCAAACAAGGATAAGTCAGA
>Ga0315912_10000206_pt1 | contig 126540 bp, 102 predicted proteins | sample VfabasoilMG_FD_204469 | JGI IMG/M metagenome (GOLD analysis project Ga0315912, IMG submission 204469) | Garden soil microbial communities collected in Santa Monica, California, United States - V. faba soil | ecosystem: Environmental > Terrestrial > Soil > Garden | place: USA: California... | reverse complement strand
CGCGATGACAAGAACCTCGGCCGACAAGGTTGTACGTGGTAAAGTAACAACGGAAGACGGCGTGGCGCTCCCCGGCGTAAACGTGATGATCAAAGGAAGCAACACAGGAACGACCACGGATGTCAATGGCAATTATCAAATACCCGTACCGACGCAAGAATCCAGCCTGACATTTTCATTTATCGGGATGGAAAGCAAGGAAGTCGATACGGGTAGCGGCGGCGATGTGAATGTTGAACTCGATCAGGATGTCTCCCAGTTGAGTGAAGTGGTTGTTGTTGGATATGGATCCGAAGCGAAGGATGCCGAAGAAATTCCGCCGTTGGAATTTGCCGCCCCCGACGGCGGACGAATCGCTTACAAACAATACCTCGAAAAAAATCTCATGTATCCTGAGCAAGCCCTGGAGAATAAAGTCGAGGGGCGCGTCACGATACAATTTACCATACAGCCTTCCGGACAACTCACCGACTTCAAGATCTTGAAAGGGATTGGATTTGGCTGCGATGAAGAAGTAATCCGGCTGATCCGTCAAGGTCCAAAATGGACGCCGACTAAACGCGATACAGAAGCCATCACCGACAAGGTAAAGGTGAGAATGCGCTTCAGAATGCCAAAAAAATAGCCGGTCCCCTCCACCTTCCCGCAAAATTATGGGGTTACACTAAAACTTAATGGGCAAGCCGTCCATCGTTGTACTATAACGTTTTGCTCAGATTCTCAATCTAACCCTCGACCAAAATGAAAACGCTAAATCTAACGCTCCTCCTTTTGGGTATACTATCCATTACCGCGCTTGCCCAGGAAGATCCGTACATTAAAAAAAATACCTGGATCGCTGGCGGCAATGCATCTTTAACGTTAACTGATGATGACAAACTCTATTTCACAATTGACCCATCGGTCGGGTATTTCATCGGGGACAAGATCATGGTGGGCACCAATGTCAATTATCAGAACTCGGACAACAACTATCAACTGGTTTCGGTTGGTGTTTTTACCCGATACTATTTTGGCCGAAATAAACTGGCGCCCTTTTCAGAACTTTCTTTTGGCAGCGGACGTTCGCGCAGCAAATACTCGGAGAACGGACAAACCACCATTACCACCAACACAACCACTGTTGGTCACATCGGCGTAGGCCTTGACTATTTTATCGTTAAAAACGTCGCGATAGAAGGCGTCTTAAAATATCGTGCTGTCGATAGCTTTGAGGATGAGAATTTGAATTTCAGTGTTGGACTGCAACTCTTTTTTGCGCGCAAGTCTAGAGCCGAGTAGTGATCAAATGACTTTATTCTTCCAGCGGCCCGATCGAATATAAAAGTATGCCATGCTGAACATGGAAACCCAGTAGACCCACTCCGAGCCCCAACCCCAGGTAATGGGAAGGTTGAGGTACTCTAGCACGACGTAACAATACAAGCAGTACAGGATGATCGTGACCATTTCAATCGTAAGAATCACAACGGTATTCCCGGTTCCTATTACAGCGTTGAGCCACACGGTCGAGAAGGACATCATCAACAAGGCAACGGATACCACCCTGATAACAGGAATGCCTTCAGCGACAAACGCAGGGCTCTGTCCATAAAAAGACAGGAACCATTCAGGCCTTAAGTTGAGTAACACAAAAATGACCGCGGAAATTGAAAAGCTGATTCCGCCGATGCGCTTGATCAATGCCATAACCTCATCACTCCTTCCCTGACCAATGATGTTGCTCACCATAGCATTGGTAGTCGAAGCAAACGCCCAGGAGAAAATGCCGAACAATCCAAAGATGTTGCGCATGGTATTGGAGATGGCGAGCGCGCGCGACCCGTGGTGCTCGATGAGGATGTAAAAAAACGCCCAGCTCGCGATGCTGATGGCGTACTGGGCGATCAATGGAGAAGATTGAACCAATATCAATTTGGTCGTAGCCTTATCAACGGTTACCCGGAATGCAAAAGACCGGTGCATACGCTTCAAGTGAATGATCAGGTAGATCACCAGCAGGCCCACGCCTTCGGCGATTATTGAAGCGTAGGCGGCGCCGTTAAACCCAATCTCCGGAAATCCGAACTTTCCGTAAATCAGAGCATAGTCCAGGAAGATATTCGTGAGCGCTTCGCTCAACGTACCCCACACCAGAAAACGCGTTTGGTTGGTGCCCACCAATAACGCATTTCTCATCACATAGAGATAAAGAAGCGGCAGCCCCCAGATGCGAATGAGCAAAAAGTGAATTACTTCTTCAGCAATCGCGCCGTTCTGAATGAACGAGCGCAAGATCGATGGCGCAAGCACATAAGTTGTCGCAATGCCCAGTCCTGCGATCGCTAACGCGATCCAAATACCATTGACGAAGAGGCGGCCGATTTCTTGGGGAAGGTTTTGCCCCGCCCTTCTGGCAATCAAGGCCTGAAGACCATTGTTCAGTCCGTTGCCTATCACGGCAAAGATGAGGTAGTATACACCGGTGATGCCGGCGCTGGCGAGCTCCTGCTCTCCTAATCCGCTCAGGAAGATGTTGTTGGTAATGAAATTGATCTGCGGCACGAGCATCGCCAGGGAGATTGGCAATGCCATTCCGAGAATTTGTCGATAGCCGGTCTGCAGTTTGAGTTCCACCAAGTTGTAGATTAAGATTTTCCCGCAGATCCCGCTGATTTGCGCAGATAAATGTTAGATACGTTACGTTCCAGGCAACGATCAGGTTCCATTTCAAACAAAATAATAAATTAAAGTATTCGATCAGCGCCTATCTGCGAGATCTGCGGGAAAAATCAGTTGGCATGGGGCAGTTGACAGTTGGCAAAAAAAACATTTCCGCAGATCGCGCAGATTTACGCTGATCAAAAACGAGCAGATCAAGATTGCCTCCCCATTGTTAATTGCTAATTGTCAATTGCCCATTGTCAATTGATTACTACGGCCAATCGAAGTATTCATCCTTCTCCAACTCGAGTTCCTTCTTCTTCTGAGTGCCTTTGTTCTTGAACGCATCTTTCAACTCTTGCACTTCCTTCTTCAAGTCGCTGACAATTTTCTTCTTCACGGCTTCTGTGTCGTAGGCCACACGGTAATCGTCGGTTGTTCCCGTAATCTTGAGGTACAATTTGCTTTGGCCCGACGCATCGACCTCAACGGCCTGTTGTTCTTCAAGACTTGTGGGTTTGTCTTTGCGCAGTGGCGTAACAATCCGGTAGTCGATTCGCTGGTCGAAGGTGTGCGTTCCGCTAATCTTCAGGCTGGTGACATTCGTGCGCACTTCCATTTGCGGAATGTAGACCGTTTTGTTTTCGATGTGGATGTCGTTCTTCAGATCTGAAAACCGAAGCTGGTTCAATCCATCATCATCGATGTACTTCCTTACTTTTTGCAATGGCTGGAAATTGTTCAATTCGCCATGCTTGAGAACGACGGCAATGTCCGAGATAAGCGTTTCAGGGAATAATCTCAGATTTGGCTTTAGGGCCATCTCCAGGGTGACGTCAGCGAACGCTTCGCCTTTCAGGTGTTTGTCTTCGATGAAATCCTGTTGGAAGTTTTCAAACACATAAAACACGCTGTCGACGTGGACGCCGTTCAACTTGAATGAACTTACTACGTCGATGGCTTTAGTGTTCTTTGCATCAACTATTCCCGATAATGAAATTTCACCGCCCATCGATTTGCACGTGAAGTTTCTCGAAACGGCCATCTCGTTCTTGACCAGTAAGTCTCCTTTCAGATCGCGCCCGTAGAACCGTTTGTAGCGAAGCCCGCGGACGTCGCAGTTAAAATTCAAGTTGATGTTTCGCGAGATGCTGAAGGCATAGTCGGATTTTCCACCGGTTTCCGAATTTCCGAACCCGATGGCAAAAAGTTGGTCGAGGTCAATGTAGTTTGATTTGAGATCCGTTTCGATCCCGATGGGCTGATCTTCAAACAACAGGAAGGTAATGACGTTCTTGAAAAATCCGTTCAGTAAAAAATCGCTGTTGCCCAGTTTTCCCGAGACGTTGCTCAAGGCGAGGTCGTTGTTGGAAAACTGCAGGTTGCCATTCACTTTTTGAAGAAGGATTTTCTCCGGACCATACTCCAGGCGGATATCCTGAAGTTCGATGGTTCCCAAAGTAGAAACCCGTTGTGCGGTAGCTTTCTTTTTCAACAACTCGATTTTCCCTTCGAAGGAAACGTCGGCCAGCAGAACGCCGGAAATATTCTTAATGCTTTCGACCGGATAAAATTCCATCACGGAAGCGGCATCGACCTTGCCTTTGAAATCACAGATGACTTCCGGGTCTTTAAAATCATGCAGGATAAAATTCCCGGTAAAAGCCTCTTTGTTCAATGTACCTGAGATGTCCTTTAATACCAGCACAGCCTGCTTCGGATCGACCACGTCATTGCTGGCGAATGAACCAGTCAGTGTAGCGTGCTCAATTCTTGATTTATAATCCGGGTGAAAGATCGTGGCGTCAGTAAAACCGAAGCTAACCGTGAAAGACGGGCTCCGCTTTTTGCTAATCTCCCCTTTCAATTTAGCGCTGAAGTATACTTCGCCATTACTTTGATATTTCGCAACCGATTCGTTCACGGATTCCGGAAGCAGCGAGAGTATACTTTGGATGTCGGTATTCTTGGCCGTGGTCTCCAGATCGATCTCATTTCTCTTCTTCCAACTGTAGGTTCCTTTCACCTCAAAAGAGGAATTTTTCAACTGGAGTGTGGAAGGCTTGATGGTCAGGCTTCGATTGAGATCATAGTAGACCAACTCGCTGTTTACTTCGAAGGATTTTCCTTCCAGGTAAGAACTGCCATCGACAGATATTTTCTCGGTCGTTAGTTGACCTTTGGCGGAGATGTCATAAACATCTTCTGCTGATGAAATGGATGCTTCGAGATAATCACTGGTGAAGATGAGTTCTTCTTTCGCGGGGAGGTCATAGTAACGAACCTTGGCCTTTTTCAAGCCCACGTCTTTTAGTTCGAATTTCAATGCACCCGCGGTGCCACTCTTTGCAGAATCCTCTTTCAGGATCGTGTAGTTGTTCTTGCCATTCGCGTCGATCTTAAGCGTGGTTTCGCTGTCGTCGATCTGCAAACCCTTAACCGTATACACCCCGCTCCAGACTTCGATCGGATTGAGTTGAAAGGAAACTTTTCCGGCGGTAAGCAAGGGATACTTTCCCGGATGGCTATCCTCCACATAAACGTCGGAGAAGACAATGGAAAGCTGTGGGAATTTTTCGAAGATCGATACGTCCATCTTGCCGATCTTCACCGGCGTGTTCAGGCTTTTGTTAGCCTCCTGAATAAAACGATCAAGAATTTTGTCTTTGAACAGAAACACTGAGATCACCAGGGCCAGCAATACAGTACCCAGGGATATCGCAGTATACAGCAGGACTTTCCGGACAGTTTTCAAGTTTAAAAAATGGTTTCACAAAAATACCGGCAAAAATTGAACCGAAGGGGTTTTTCTGTGAATAGACGAATAAAATCCAGCGAATGACCATGGCGGGCGGTTAGTTCACCGCGATCCGCTCCGGCACGATGATCGCCGCCTGAAAGTGTCGTTTGATTTCCGTGTAGTCAGCCTGGGCCTCCAGCAACGTGTAGTACTTGCCAACCTTTACTCTGAAAATCGGTTCCGTAAACTGAATGTCGGCAGTGTGATCGGGAAGATACTGGGTGAGTTGCTTCTTCACATTCAACGCCTCCTCGCGCTTTCCGGAATAGACCTGGATTGTATATCCTGATACATACCGCTGAGAAAGGTTGATCCGGTCAATGCTGTCCAGTACGGCGTCAAGTTGTTTGTTCACGGCGATTTTCGGCTCGACGTAGGTCGTGACCTTCCGCTCATTTGCCGAATCGACTGACGTTGTGTTCTTCGCATTTGATTCGACCTTGGGTCTCCAAACCGATAAATCCTCGGAGTACTTCCCACCCTGCGTCGTGGTAGTCGTCTTCTTCGGCGCGGCGCAGTCCGTCAGGATTAAAGTCATCAACAGTAAGGCGGCAACAGCGGATAGAATCTTCATACGTTAATCAATAATGATGCACCGGTTGTTCTTGAGGTCTTCTTCAATCTTCTTGTATTTAACGTCGCGGAGCACGCGGCCGTCCGTGTATTGAACGCTCACTTTGTCGTTTCGACCGGCGAGTTTATCCGATTTCACGGGCATCACTTTTTCTTGTGGCGGCCTGTTAGGCTGCGGTTGCTGTCCTCCTCCACCGCTCAACAGCGATTGAGATTCATCCTTCTGCTCGTTCAACTTCACGCGGGCGCGCTGGGCGCGGGCTTCCTGCACCTCATCCGGTTGCTGCACCGGGATGTCGGCCTTCATCAGGAAGCTGATGGTATCTTCATTCACTTTTGCAATGAACCGTTTGAACAGCTCGAAGCCTTCAAACTTATAGATCAACAAAGGATCCTTCTGTTCAAACACCGCGTTCTGCACCGACTGTTTCAAATCATCCATCTCGCGCAAGTGCTCTTTCCATTGCTGATCGATGATGGCCAATGTGATCATCTTCTCCATGGCCTTGATCAGCTCGGCATTGTTCGTCTCCACGCATTTCGCGAGGCTTGCCGCGACGCCGATCTGCTTCTGTCCATCCGAGAACGGAACCAAAATATTTTCTACCGTAGCGCCTCGTGAGCGACTGATCTCCCGGATCACGGGCATAGCTTTGTTGGCCACCGCCTTGTTCTTGCGATGATAGTGATCCAATGCTTTGGTGTACAAGTCATCCGACAAATTGTTCTGATCAAGCTTGCTAAAGTTCTCGCGCGAAATTTCGTAGTCGAGTCCCAGGGTACTGAGCGCGTTCAGACGAAGGCTTTCATAGTCGTTGGCATTCTTCGCATTGATGACCATGTCCTCGGAAGTATCGTTCAACATGGTGAGAATGTCGAGGCCAAGACGTTCGCCGAACAAGGCATTTTTTCTACGCTTATAAATTACCTCGCGCTGCGAATTCATAACGTTGTCATATTCCAGCAGGCGCTTGCGGATACCGAAGTTGTTTTCTTCCACTTTCTTCTGGGCACGCTCGATCGAGCTGGTCACCATAGAGTGTTGAATCACTTCGCCTTCCTTCAATCCCAGTCTGTCCATGATCCGCGCAATGCGCTCTGGCATGAACAAGCGCATCAGGTTATCTTCCAATGAAACATAGAATTGAGAAGTACCTGGATCACCCTGACGACCGGAACGTCCGCGCAGCTGGCGGTCAACACGACGTGACTCGTGTCTTTCCGTACCGATGATGGCCAATCCACCTGCCGCTCTTGATTCAGGTGTGAGTTTAATATCGGTACCACGACCAGCCATGTTGGTGGCGATCGTTACGGTTCCAGGCTTACCCGCCTCCGCAACAATTTCCGCTTCACGCTGGTGTTGCTTGGCGTTCAATACCTGGTGCTTGATCTTCCTCATCTGAAGCATGCGGCTCACCAACTCAGAAATTTCGACCGAGGTCGTACCTACGAGTACGGGTCTTCCTTCACCGGTAAGTTTTACGATCTCATCAATGACCGCATTGAATTTCTCGCGCATGGTTTTGTACACGAGGTCATCATAGTCTTTGCGAACGGCTTGTCGGTTGGTCGGAATAACGACCACATCCAGTTTGTAGATGTCCCACAATTCGCCTGCTTCGGTTTCGGCGGTACCCGTCATACCGGCAAGCTTGTGATACATGCGGAAGTAATTCTGCAAGGTGATCGTGGCGTACGTCTGTGTTGCATCCTCCACCTTCACATTTTCCTTCGCTTCGATCGCCTGGTGCAATCCGTCTGAGTATCGACGGCCATCCAATACCCGGCCGGTTTGTTCGTCAACGATCTTTACTTTTCCGTCGACGATAATGTATTCGGTATCCTTCTCAAAAAGGGTGTAGGCTTTCAGCAGCTGATTGACGCTGTGGATGCGTTGTGACTTTGCCTGGTAATCGCGGATCACTTCTTCCTTCTTGTGCAGTCGGGATGCGTCATCCAGCGATGTATCTTTTTCAAGTTTGTTGAGCTCTGTGCCGATCTCCGGCATGATGAAGAATTTCGGATCTTCTCCTTCGCCGGTGATCAGGTCAATTCCTTTTTCGGTGAGTTCAACGCTGTTGTCTTTTTCGTCGATAATAAAGTAGAGCGGCTTGTCAGCCTCGGGCATGTTCCGCTTGTTATCCTGCAGGTAATAGTTTTCAGTTTTTTGCAAGATGGCCTTGTTGCCGGTTTCACTGAGGAACTTGATCAGCGGCTTGTACTTCGGCATCGCGCGGAAAGCGCGGAAAAGCGAAAGGCCTCCTTCTTTATCATTTCCTTCCGTGATCAATTTGCGGGCCGTGGTGAGATAATCGTTCACCAGTTTTTTCTGATGTTCTACCAGCTTATAAATCCGAGGCTTGAGATCATAAAATTCATGCTCATCGCCTTTCGGTACGGGACCGGAGATGATCAACGGCGTTCTCGCTTCGTCAATCAATACAGAGTCCACTTCGTCGACCATCGCATAATGGTGGGTACGTTGTACCAGCTCTTCTGGGTCGCGCGCCATGTTATCGCGCAGGTAGTCGAAACCGAATTCGTTGTTTGTTCCGTAAGTGATGTCTGCGCGGTAAGCATTTCTCCGGGCGTTGGAGTTGGGCTCGTGCTTGTCGATACAATCAACGCTGATGCCGTGGAACTGGAAGATCGGCGCCATCCATTCGCTATCGCGTGTGGCCAGGTAATTGTTTACCGTTACGATGTGTACGCCGCGTCTGGCCAGTGCATTCAAGAAAGCAGGCAAGGTAGCCACAAGGGTTTTACCTTCACCGGTTGCCATTTCTGAAATCTTGCCTTCATGGAGGACTACGCCACCAATCAACTGAACATCATAATGCACCATATCCCAGGTGATGATGTTTCCAGCCGCCATCCATTTGTTGGCCCAGATCGCTTTATCACCGTCAATCTTAATGTTCTCGCGACCGATGGAGAATTGGCGGTCATAATCCTGCGCCGTCACCTCGATGAACTCATTCTCTTTGAATCGTTTCGCGGTTTCGCGGACAATGGCGAAGGTTTGAGGAAGCACCTTCATCAGCACTTTCTCGAGTTCTTTATTGCGGTCTAATTCGATCTTGTCGATTTCCTGGAAGATGCCATCCTTTTCATTGATGTCCAGGTCTGGATTGTCTGCTATTTTCTTGTGGAGTCCCGCCAGCTCGTCATCTATTGACTTTAACTCGGCGTTGATGAAATCCTGGATCTTGCGGGTTTCATCGCGAAGCTGATCGTGCGAGAGTGATTTAAGTTTTTCGCCTTCCTGCTTGGCCTGCTCGACCAGTGGCATGATGCGCTTGATGTCTTTTTCTGATTTCGTTCCAAAAATTTTGGCAATGAGCTTAAGCATAAATATCCGTTATCCGTTACACGTTATCCGTTATCCGTATGCGCGGGCATGGGCAAGTGCACGACGACGCACGCTTGCCCACACACGATTAACGGATAACGGATAACGCCCCGAAAGGGGCCTAAAGTTAATTTGTTTTTCGGGAATCGGGGAGATCAATTACAGTTCCAAATCGCCTTCAAACACCATTTTGGCAGGTCCGATGAGGAAAATCTGCGAGAATGTGCTACCCGGTCCGACAGGCTGGCCGGAAGCGACGGTAAATTCAACCGACAAGTCTCCGCCCAGGGTCTTTACCTTAACCGGAGAAGCTAGGCCCTTTAATGAAGCCGCTAGGGCCGCGGCTGTAACGCCGGTTCCACAAGAAAGCGTTTCGTCTTCCACGCCGCGTTCATAGGTGCGGACAAAAATGGTATTGTCGGAGAGGACTTCTACAAAATTGACATTTGTGCCACCGGGTTTAAATGGATCACTGTAACGGATCTGTTCGCCCTCTTTGAAGACGGGGTAATCCTTTACATTTTTCACAAACCGGATGAAATGCGGGGACCCGGTATTGAGAAAATAATCCTGCCCGATTTCTTTAACGCCGGAGACATCAGACATTTTCAAGCGGATGATCCCGTTGGGCGAAAGCTCAGCCGCGTGTGCGCCGTCAAATGCGTCAAAGCTTGCTTTGCCATTGACCAGACCCAGTTTGGAGGCAAACTGAACGGCCGCCCTGCTTCCGTTACCACAGAGACTTTGAGATCCGTCGCTGTTGAAATACTCGAGGTTGAAGTTTAATGTGGGATGCTTTTCAATCAACATCAGTCCGTCGGCACCGATGCCCAATCTGCGATCGCATATGAACTTGATTTGATCGACAGAAAAAGAATGCTTGCCTTCGCGGTTGTCAATCACTACGAAGTCGTTGCCGGTGGCCTGGTATTTATAAAAGTGAATTTTCACGATGTGTTATCTGGCCGCAAATTTATTCATTTATTGAATACGTCCTTCGACGGCATAGGTTCCATCCAATCGGCAGGCGGATGATCTTTATTTTTTCAGTGTGTCTTTCTTGAACGAAAGGTAGGTTTCGTTGCCCGGGCTAAGCTCGAGAGCCTTGTCCACGTCTTTCAGCGCCTGAGAAGGCTGGTTCAGGTTGTAGTAAGAATAAGCGCGCCAGTAGTAGGCCTCGGCATCGGTGGGTTGTTCTTTCAGGTACGCCGTGTAGTCAGTCACGGCATCGGTGTACTGTTTTAGCATGTACTCGCAGTTTGCTTTCCAGTTTAGCGCCGCGGCATAATCCGGTTCTATGGTGCGGGCCTGGACGAAATCTTCCAATCCTTTGGTATACTCCTGCAAGTTGTAACGCGAGAGACCGCGCATGTAGTAACCATCCGTGAACTTCGGCGAAAGCTCAACGGTCTTGTTAAAGTCCTCGATCGCCGCCACATACTTTTGTTGCGAGTAGTAGCAGTTCCCTCGCCAGTAATATCCATTCGCGTAAGACGGATCATACTTTATCGCCAGTGAAAAATCCGGTATAGCCTCGGAGTATTGTTTGAGATTGTACTTACTCAGTCCGCGATAATGATACGCCTGCGATTCACCCGGACTTAGCTCAATAACTTTGTTGTAATCGCCGATCGCTTCCTTGTAAAGGTATGCGCCGTATCGGGCATGACCACGCCACAGAAAGGCTTCAACATAGGTGGGATTCAATTCTATAGCCTTCGTGTATTCCGGGATGGCCCCCATGTAGTCCTTCTGATCGTACTTCTCATTTCCTTTTGCATAGTAATCTACTTCGGTACTGGCGGCAGACGTTGTTGTTATCGAAGTGGTCTGCGTGGCCGACTTTGTAAAATAGAAATCACTTCCGGTCAACGATGTAGTTTCCCATGGTACCTGAGAGCCCATCGACTTTTCAGACACTTCGGTTCGCACCCGCTTGAAGACCTGCTCGATGTTGAGGCCAGGATCCTTCATGTATTTCAACAGCGCGCTGGTGTAAAGACCGTTCGATGCCTCGCCATCGGATGCCACTTTCCCGGGTGCTGTTGCGTAGGCGATCAGACTTCCGGTGGGTGCGTTCATTAATGCCAAGCCATTTCCATCCACGGCACGGCGCCAGCTCCTTTCGAATGGATTATTGCGACAAGCATCCATCACAATGACATTGATTTTCGTCGACGCCGATTCCATGTAGGCTAATACTCTGTCGGCTGCTACGCAATCAAATTCGATTTGCTCCTCTGCCTGCAGGTCGGCTTCCACCGGGATCATGTAGTTAATCCCTTTATGTTGAATACCATGGCCTGCGTAGTAGAACAGTCCCACTTCGTAACCTTTCAGTTTTTGCCCATAGGCATTGATGGCCTGCTTGATCTGAACCTGCGTAGCGTTCTCATACTTCATTACCTCAAAGCCCATCCCCTGAAGGGCTGTAGCCATGGAGCGAACATCGTTGATGGGGTTTTTGAGCTGGCCGCCATTTTGATAATTGGCATTGCCAATCACCAACGCCAGGCGCTTGGAATAAGTCTGGCCAGCAGCGCAGGCAGGAAGAAGGATTAAAAGGAAAAGGGTTCTCAGTGAGGTCATGCAGTCACTGTTTAATACCCCAATTTAAAAAGATCGCAGGATTTATTTTATCTCCTCGTAGTCGATATAATCGCCACCCTTGATTTTGCCTTTACTTTTCTTGGCAGACGCGTCGGCTTTCTTCTGTTGCTCCTTCATGTTCTTCAGTTCCTGCGACGCCGCTCCGGCGCGGAAAAAGAAAGACATGATCTTATAGAAGACGTAGACCACCAGACCCAAAATAAGGAGAAACCGAAGTGACATAGGGTGTTTACTGATTAACCGAGAAGCAAAGGTATTGGTTCGGGGGGAAAATCAAAGTACGAATTACGAATGACGAAGTACGAATGGGATTCAAATTCGTCATTCGTCATTTGTACTTCGTACTTACTTAGCGGCTGAGATACAAGTTCCGCTCCGAGTAGATCTTCATGAAATAGTCGTCCATCAGGTCGTCGATAAAGTAGATCGACTCGCCCGTGGACTTCATCTCAGGACCCAGCTCCTTGTTCACATCCGGGAATTTGTGGAAAGAGAACACAGGTTCTTTGATCGCATATCCCTTCTTCGTCGGATTGAAAGTGAAGTCGGTTACTTTCTTTTCGCCGAGCATGACTTTTGTCGCGTAGTTTACATAGGGTTCATCGTACGCTTTGCAAATGAATGGCACGGTACGTGAAGCGCGAGGGTTCGCTTCGATGATGTATACCTTATCGTTCTTGATCGCAAACTGAATGTTGATCAATCCTACCGTCTGAAGGGCGATGGCAATCTTGTGTGTGTAGTGCTCGATCTGCTTCACCACAAAATCCCCAAGGTTGTAAGGAGGCAACACAGCATACGAATCGCCAGAGTGAATACCCGCCGGCTCGATGTGTTGCATGATACCGATGATGTATACATTCTCACCGTCGCAGATCGCATCGGCCTCCGCTTCAATGGCGCCGTCGAGGAAGTGGTCCAGCAATACTTTGTTCTCAGGCAAATGTTTCCAGATGTCGAGGATGTGATCCTCGAGTTCCTGCTCGTTGATTACGATCTTCATGCTTTGCCCGCCCAGTACGTACGATGGACGAACCAGCAACGGGAATCCAATCGTCTTGCAGACTTCCAGCGCTTCGTCAGCGTTCGTCGCTACGCCAAATTCCGGATAAGGAATTCCAAGTTCTTTTAACAGGGTGGAAAATCGTCCGCGATCTTCGGCAAGGTCAAGCGCATCGAAAGAAGTTCCGATAATCTTGATGCCGTACTTGTGAAGTTTCTCCGCCAGCTTCAACGCGGTTTGGCCACCGAGCTGAACGATTACGCCTTCAGGCTTCTCGTGCTGAATGATGTCGTAGATGTGTTCCCAGAAAACCGGTTCGAAGTATAGTTTGTCGGCAATATCGAAGTCGGTCGAAACTGTTTCGGGGTTACAGTTGATCATGATCGTTTCATAGCCGCATTCTTTCGCGGCTAACACACCATGAACACAAGAGTAGTCGAACTCGATCCCTTGTCCGATACGATTCGGACCTGAACCCAACACCACAATTTTTTTCTTATCCGAAACGACTGACTCGTTTTCCGAATCAAAGGATGAGTAGTAGTAAGGCGTCTTCGCTTCGAATTCAGCCGCGCAGGTATCCACCAGTTTATACACCCGGTTGATGCCCATGTCCTTGCGCTTATGATGCACGTCGCTTTCGTAGCAATCGAGCAGGTGCGCGATCTGGCGATCGGCGTAGCCCTTTTCTTTCGCCGTGCGCATCAACGCAGGCGTGATCGTATTGATGTTATATTTTTCAATTTCCTTTTCCAGTTCGATGAGCTCTTCGATCTGCTTCAGGAACCAGCGGTCGATCTTGGTAAGCTTTTGAACGGTCTTCATCGGGATGCCGAGTTTCAGCGCATCGTAGATGTGGAATATGCGATTCCAGGTGGGATGCTCAAGACTGTACAGCAGTTCGTCTTGCTTGGTAAGCGATTTTCCATCCGCGCCAATGCCATTTCTTCTAATCTCCAGCGACTGACATGCTTTCTGCAGCGCCTCCTGGAAATTTCTTCCGATACCCATGGTCTCGCCCACGGACTTCATCTGCAGTCCGAGTTTACGATCGGCGCCGTGGAACTTATCGAAGTTCCAACGCGGCACTTTTACGATCACATAGTCGATGGCAGGTTCGAAGTAAGCCGTGGTCGTTCCGGTGATGGCATTCTTCAGTTCATCAAGGTTATAGCCGATGGCGAGTTTCGCCGCGATCTTGGCGATCGGGTATCCGGTTGCTTTTGAAGCGAGCGCCGATGAACGCGACACGCGGGGATTTATTTCAATTCCAATGATCTCGTTGTCGTTGTCGGGGTTGAGGGAGAATTGAACGTTGCAGCCTCCGGCGAACTTGCCAATACCGTTCATCATTTTTATGGCCAGGTCGCGCATGTGCTGGTAGACCGTATCCGGTAGTGTCATGGCCGGCGCGACGGTGATCGAGTCGCCGGTGTGAATGCCCATCGGATCAAAGTTCTCGATGGAGCAGATGATGATCACGTTCCCGTTTGCATCGCGCAGCAACTCGAGCTCATATTCTTTCCAGCCCATGATACTTTGCTCCACCAATACTTCGTGAATGGGCGAAGCATGGAGTCCACGGTTCAGCGCTTCGTCGAAATCTGCAGGATCGTTTACAAAAGCGCCTCCGGTTCCTCCTAAGGTGTAGGAAGGACGGATAACCAAGGGGAAGCCGATTTCCTGGGCAATCTCTTTTCCCATCAGGAAAGAAGTCGCTGTTCCACCTTTACAAACGCCCACGCCGAGTTCAAGCATCTTGAGGCGGAATTTCTCGCGGTCTTCCGTCGTCTCAATGGCTTTGATGTCGACCCCAATAATTCGTACGCCATAGTGCTGCCAAAGTCCCGCCTTGTCGCACTCGATGCACAAATTCAACGCCGTTTGGCCACCCATGGTGGGAAGCACCGCATCGATATGGTGTTTTTCCAGAATTTCCCGGATCGATTTCTTGGTCAGGGGCTTCAGGTAAACGTGATCGGCCGTCACTTTATCAGTCATGATCGTAGCCGGATTGGAATTGATCAGGACTACCTCGATACCTTCCTCTCTCAGCGAGCGGGAGGCCTGGGAGCCGGCATAGTCGAATTCGCAAGCTTGACCAATAATAATAGGGCCGCTACCGATGATCAGTACGGAACGAATACTTCTGTCTCTTGGCATTTCTTGGGGAGTGGGATGAACAAAATTGCGCAAAAATAAAACATGGAGGGAAATGGAGAAGCGATTCGCAGGATTAAATATCGCGCGCAACAAAAGCTTACAACCGATAGCGCAAACAGCGCAAATTTTCCGCTTCCGTTTGAAGAAACTTGTTTTTCAGAATCACCCGGATTTTCACAACTTCATAACTCAGATTACAACCTGAATGAACCTGAACATTAAGGCAAAAAGCCAGAATACTTACGACGTCATCGTCGTCGGCTCCGGCATCAGCGGCGGCTGGGCCGCTAAAGAGTTGTGTGAAAAAGGATTAAAGGTCCTCATGCTCGAGCGGGGTAAAACCGTGGAGCATCCAAACTACCCGACCACCAGCACCGACCCCTGGAATCTGGACCACCGTGGCAGGCTTACCCAGGAAGACCGGAAAAGAAGTCACATTCAAACCCGCCACTATTCTTTCCAGGGCGACAACAAACACTTTTATGTGAATGACCTGGAAAACCCTTATACCGAAACAAAGCGTTACGACTGGATTCGCGGCGATGTCGTCGGGGGGCGTTCTTTGCTTTGGGGTCGCCACTGCTATCGCTGGAGTGACCTGGATTTTGAAGCCAACAAGAAAGATGGTCACGGCGTGGACTGGCCCGTGCGCTATAAAGATCTTGAGCCATGGTATGACTATGTGGAGACCTTCACCGGCATCAGTGGTCAGGCCGAAGGACTCGCACACTTCCCGGACGGGAAATATCAGCCGGCCATGGAGATGAACTGTGTTGAGAAGCATTTCAAGGCAGCCATCGAAAAGAAATTCCCGGACCGAAGAATAACCATCGGCCGCGTGGCCAACCTTACCGAGGCGGTAAAAGGTCGCGGTGTTTGCCAATATAGAAATCAATGTCACCGCGGCTGTCCGTATGGCGCTTACTTCAGCACCAATGCCAGCACACTCCCAGCTGCATTTGCTACCGGCAATCTCACCTTGCAATCGGATACTTTGGTGAATCGCGTACTCTTCGACGAAAAGACGCAACGTGCTACGGGTGTTGAGGCCATGAACACCGCGACGAACGAAGTGACCGAATACTATTCGCGGCTTGTGTTCCTGAACGCCTCTACATTAGGAACAACTTTCATTTTGCTGAATTCTATTTCTAATCGTTTCCCGAATGGATTTGGCAATGACAGCGACCAGGTAGGAAGAAATCTAATGGATCATCACAAGCAAGCCGGCGCAAATGCGACGGTCGAAGGGTTCGAAGATCAATACTACTTCGGGCGGAGACCAAATGGGTTATACGTTCCGCGCTACAGAAATTTAAAAGAGAAACGCAACGACTACATCCGCGGATTTGGTTTGATGGGTGGCGCCGGCCGTTCGGGTTGGAATGGGTACGTATTGAATGAAAACATCGGCGCTGAATTAAAAGACGCCGTTCAAAAACCAGGCCCATGGGGAATTGGCTTCACCGGTTTTGGAGAGTGTCTACCCTACGCCGAAAACAGAGTGACGCTCAACACGAATGTCAAAGACAAGTTCGGCCGTAACACGCTCACCATGGATTGCGAGTTCAAGGAAAACGAAAAAGCCATGCAACAGGATATGGCCGCTTCAGCAGCAGAAATGCTGGAAGCTGCCGGGTACAAGAACGTGAGGCCTTATGTGAACACTTCGTTCCCCGGAAACGCAAATCACGAAATGGGAACAGCCCGCATGGGTCGCGACCCGAAGACTTCCGTGCTCAATGGATTCAACCAAATGCATGGCGTGAAGAATGTATTCATCACGGATGGCGCCTGCATGGCTTCGACTGCCTGTGTTAATCCCTCACTGACCTACATGGCACTCACCGCGCGAGCTTGTGATTATGCGGTGAAAGAATTGAATCGACAGAACCTTTGAAATACAGTTCACGGATCACAGTTCACAGACAAAACGACTGTGAACCGTGAACGGTGATCCGTGAACAAATAAAGTATCAAATATCTCATCTAACATCCCTCCCCCATGTCACACCAAAAAATCGTCACCTTCCTCCTCATCATCGGAACCTTCATCAGCTATGGCCAGAAGAAAGAAAAGGGTTGGAAGGAATTGTTTAATGGAAAAGATCTTACGGGTTGGAAACTGATCAATGGTAAAGCTCCGTACACCGTGGAGAATGGAATGATCGTTGGCACCACTATTGCCGAATCCCCCAATTCCTTCCTAGCCACTACCGAAACGTATGGCGATTTTATTTTGGAACTTGAATTCAAAATGGATGATGGCACGAATTCCGGCGTGCAGTTCCGCAGTGAAAGCAAAGCCGACTACCTCGATGGCAGGGTCTTCGGATACCAAATGGAGATCGATCCATCCGCGCGGAAATGGTGTGGTGGAATTTACGACGAGGCCCGAAGACAATGGCTGTACCCCTTGGAGTATAATATCCCTGCGAAGGACGCCTACAAGAATACACAATGGAATACGGTACGCATCGAAGCGATTGGTTCGTCACTCCGCACCTGGATCAATGGTATTCCCTGTGCGAACGTTTCCGACGACATGACCCCGAAAGGTTTTATTGCGCTGCAAGTCCACGCCATTGGCAAGGACGAACAGCCCGGCAAGCACGTCTGGTTTAAAAACATTCGCATCAAGACCGAAAACCTTCAGTCCTCGCCCATCGACAACATTTTTGTTTTTGATCTTCTTCCCAACACGCTCACCGAACAGGAAAAAAATAATGGATTCAAATTGTTGTGGGATGGTAAATCCACACAAGGTTGGCGCGGCGCTTACAAAGAAAAATTTCCGGATCATGGATGGGAAATCAAGGACGGCGTATTGAGTGTGCTCAAATCCGCCGGCGCGGAATCAAACAATGGTGGAGACATCGTTACTACCGAGGAGTTCAGCGCGTTTGATCTTCAGTTTGAATTCAAGCTAACCGAAGGGGCCAACAGCGGTCTGAAATACTTTGTTACTGAAAAAGAAAACAACGCCGGCTCCGCCATCGGATTGGAATATCAAGTGCTCGATGACGACAAACATCCCGACGCCAAACAAGGTGTGGTGGGCAATCGAACATTATCATCCTTGTACGATTTGATTCCTGCTGACAAGAACCCCAGAGGAATTAAAAAAATTGGCGAATGGAATCAAGGACGTGTGATCGTGTACCCCGACAATCGTGTGGAGCATTGGCTGAATGGTTATAAAGTCGTGGAGTACAAACGCGGCGGCAATATTTACAAAGCGCTCGTTGCCCGAAGTAAATATGCGCAGTGGGAAAATTTTGGAACAGCAGAAAAAGGGCGCATCCTATTGCAAGACCACGGCGACAATGTTTCCTTTCGGAGCATTAAGATCAAAGTGCTGAAATAAGATTTCTAAGCGGGCAAGGTGTACTCATCTGTATTGAACGACAGAATGAAGGTAGTACCAACCCCAAGCGACGAAGTCAGTTCAATGCGTCCACCGATCTTTAGCAGGATTTCTTTCACGATGAATAAGCCCAGGCCCGAACCCTTGGAGCGGTCTGTCGCGCGATAGTACATGTCGAAAATCTTGCCGTGCTTCTCCTGATCAATGCCGATTCCATTGTCAGCGATTTTCAGCGTGAGTGATGATTCTGTTTTGATCACATCAATTTGAATGAAGGAATTGGCCTTCGAAACATCGGCATACTTGATTCCATTGCCAATGAGATTATGAAACACGACCTTTAACCGGTCAGGGTCAGAATTCAGGCAAACATCCGGCGGGATATTGTTCAGCAACTTCACTTTCTGGGCTTCAGGCCAGTAGGCTAATTCGAGTAGTACTTCTTCGGTGAGCTTATGCAGATATACACATTCGAATTTTACCTCCTGGTGAGAGTTCCGCGAAAACTCAACAAGGCTCTTGATCACACGATCCAGTTTCTGAATGCTCGTCTCAATGTAGTTGTAATACTTTTGCACTTCGTCGGGGTTCTTCTCGAACTTGGCAATCCTGACAAGCCCCAGCACCGACTTCAAAGGCGCGCTTAAGTCGTGGGATGCGCTGTACACAAACCGATCCAGTTCAGCGACCGTTTTGTCCAGTTCGGTGATCGTCTCTTCTAATTTCGACGTTCGTTGCTGGACGATCTCTTCCAACTGGTCGTTAATCTCCCGCAGTTTCTGACCGGCAACCTCCAGGTTCTCGCGCTGCAGACTGATCTGATCGTTTTGAGAAGTTAATTCTTCGTTCTGCGCCTGAATTTCCTGATTCATTTCCGCGATCTCGATCTTCTGAGCGTGAAGTTTTTTGTTTTGCGACTGGATCTCGTCGATCTTATTCGCCAGCTCTACGTTCTTGTCTTTCAATTCGAGTGTTCGCTCCGCGACCTGGCCTTCCAGTTTTTGTTTTTGTGTCAGGAGGTAATGGACCCTGATGCGGACGCCTATAAAGGTGAACAGCACAGCACCCAAGATCAGGCTGACTTTAAAAAATACGGTTTGCCACCACGCAGGATGAATGACGATCGCAATGGTCTTTTCATCCGGAGTCCAAAGTCCGTCGGTATTCGTCGCTTTCACTTTCAGGGTATAGGTGCCCGGATAGAGGTTGGTAAACGTTGCCTTACGTTCGGTACCGATGTTCTGCCAGTTGTCGTTCAGGTTTTCAAGAATGTAAGAATACTGATTTCGCCTCGCCATGTTGTATTCAAGCATCGCAAATTCGAGACTGAAGGAATTTTGATTGTATGCCAGTTCAATGGTTGGCGCGAGGATGATGTTCTCCTTCAAAGGCGAACCGCGATCGTTCACATTGACTTCAACGTTGTCGAGCCAGAATCTTGTAAAGACCACGGGGGAGAGTAAGTCTTTCTTTTTGATTTCACTGGCATTGAAAATATTCATGCCGTCAATTCCACCGAACAACATGAGTCCACTGGAATGAATGAAGCCACTCCCCGGATTAAACTGGTTACCCTGCAAGCCATCGGCTTTATTAAAGTTGGTGAACGTCTCCTGCGCGACATTGAATACAAGCAAGCCCTGGTTCGTGCTTAACCACAGTGTCCCTCCAGGTTTGTCGGGCACTATGGCGTAGACAACATTGTTGATCATTCCCGTATTTTCGTTGTACAACTTCGCTTCATTGCTTGCTGGGTTGTAACGGATGAGTCCATTGGCGTGGGTACCTAACCACAATATGCCCGCGTCATCTTCGTAGATGTCAAGAATCGTGAGATATCTCGTGAGTTCTCCCTGCTCGATCATGCTGAATTGTTGTGTCTCAGGGTTGAGAACGTTCAGGCCACCGACTTCTCGCCCAACCCAAACTTTGCCGTGCTTGCCGACGTGTATCGCTGTGATCCTGTTTATTCCGCGCTTCCCGTCGGCAAAAGCTTTCGTGTAGTATGAAAAAGTTTTTCGCTTCTGATCAAAGTAGTGTAGCCCGCCATTGAAAGTTCCTACCCATAGGTTGTTCAGCGAGTCGACTCTTATTCTTACAACTTCATCGGCAAGAAGACCGTTGGGGGTGTTGCGGCCATAGTGTTCCACCTGCTTTGTCTTGGTATTCAACTTGAAAAGGCCTGAGCCCCAGGTGCCAAACCAAAGATTTCCCGTTTTGTCAAACTCAAGGCATTTAATTTTTTCCACCGACTGACCATCCAGCATGATGGGTATTTTCTCGAATTTCAATTTATCGGCCTGTGTGGTGATCGGAGTTTTCAAATGGTAAAGGCCACCACCATCGGTGCCAACCCATAATTCTCCTGGCTTGAATTCTTCAAAGCCGAAGACATTGTTGCTCATCAAAGAACCGGGCAGCCACGTCTTCGATTTGATGGGATGAAATTTCACTGCGTCTTTATCGTAGAGGCTAATACCTCCGAAGTATGACCCAATCCAAATTCGTTGACGCGAATCGATGTAAAACGCCTTGATGGAATTGGTTAGAATGCTCGAATTCTCGAGTTCTTCATGCTGATAAAGCACGAATGGATTCGGTTTGAATGGATCCGCTGATGCAGGAATCTGGCAAAGTCCATTGTCTGTTCCGATCCAGAAATTTCCATCGCCATCTTCAGCAATGGTCTCGATTTGATTTTGAATTAAATACCCCTCACGCTCATCTGCGGTGTGATGCACCATTCTCTTTATTTCCCGGTCGTAGATGTACAATCCATTATCCCAAGTTCCAATCCAGAGCCTGTTTTTTGAATCCAGAAAAATGTGATGGATACTGTTGCTGCAGGAATCCAGCAGAATGGGGCTGAACGTGTTCGTCTTGGGATCGAAACGATTTATGCCTCCACCATTCGCGCCGATCAATAATGTATGATCGCGATCTTCGATGATGGTGCCAACCAGGTTTGTGCCGACGATATTTTCACGGCTGGGAATCGCCACATTCGTGAATTGTATGGTGCTCGGTATATCCGAAGGCGTTTTGAAGTAGCTGAATCCGCCCTGCTCCAGCCCGATGTACAACACGTGATCGCTGCTTTCGCAGATGACCCGGACATAATTTCCAAGGAGAGAATTCTTTTCGTCAGCATTGTGAATGTATCGTCGGAACGAATCCGATTTTCGGTCGTACAAACAAAGGCCTGCGTCCAACGTCCCGATCCACAGGTTCTGTTTACTATCCTCAAAAAGGTAAAGAATGTAATCACTGCTCAAGCTTGTGGAGTCCGATGGATTGTGGTGATAGCTCACCATAGAATGACCGTCGTAACGCTGCAGGCCATCTTCTGTTCCAAACCAAATAAAGCCCTGATGGTCTTCCAGTATAATGCGGACATTGCCCGATAACAATCCATCGTCGGACGTGATGTGACTAAAACCGATCTGTTGTGAAAGCAGCCTGGAGAAGCTGAACAGAAACACTGCGGCAGTAATCAACGACTTTCTGAACAGCGCAATCATTCGACAAGGGAGGCTTATGTCTAAAGTAAGAAGAAGGGCCAAACTCTCCAATAGGAGTTTCACAAACCCTTGTATCCTTTCAGAATTGCGTGCTTTGGCTTTCCCTTACAGCATTCAACAGGATACCGCTGGCTGAAAAAAATGATAAGTTCGTAGAAAGTAAAACATATCAATGGTCGAATCTGCCTACCTTCCAAAACATAAAATGAACTGATATGCCTACGTCCAGACGAACATTTCTTAAGCAATCCTCCTTCGCAACCCTGGGAGCCTTGGCCTTTAGCGCGCAGAGTTATGCCCGCATTATTGGATCGAACGACCGGGTAAATGTCGGCGTGGTGGGATATTCGGATCGATTCAGACAGTCCCTCCTTCCATGTTTCATGAATCACTATCAGGAACTCAACTTCGATATCATTGCCGTATCGGATTTGTGGAAAGTCAGACGCGAGGAAGGTCAGGCAGCATTAAAAGAAAAATTCGGCCACGACATCACGGCTTGCGTGAACAACGACGAGCTCTACAAAATCAAAGATCTTGATGCCGTCATCATTGCGACCGCCGATTTCCAACATGCGCTTCATACCATTGAAGCCGTCAAAGCGGGATGCGATACCTATACGGAAAAACCTTTCGCCGAAACCATGGACGACAACCGCGCTGCACTGAAGGCTGTGCGCAGCTCGAAGAAGATCGTGCAGATCGGTTCGCAGCGAAGAAGTGGAAGTAACTACCATGCAGCAGCAGATTTCATTAAGGCGGGAAAATTTGGACCGATCGTCATGGTGGAACTTACCTGGAATGTAAACCAGCCCGGCCGCTGGAGAAGACCTGACCTCGTAGCCAGCCTTCGCGAAGCGGATACGGATTGGAAACGCTTCCAGATGAACCGGCCGACTGAAGCTTTTGATCCCCGCAAATATCTTGAGTTCAGGTTATTCTGGCCTTACTCTTCTGGTATGCCTGGCCAATGGATGAGTCACCAGATTGATACGGTGCATTGGTTTACGGGCCTGAAGCACCCGCGAAGTGTTGTTGCCAATGGTGGGGTGAACTTCTGGAAAGACGGTCGCAAGAACTGGGATACCATGACAGCGGTATTTGATTATGGTGATGATAATTCCGCCTTTCAAGTTACGTTCACATCGCGCATGATGAATGGCGACGAAAGGCCTGCGGAAATTTATTATTCGAATGGCGGCGAACTCAACCTGAGCACCAACCGCGTTACACCACAAGGTGGATTGAGCGAGCGTTTTGCCACCGCCATGAAAATGCAGCCCAACCTGCTCACTGAAATGGATCTTGCGCCGATCACGGAGCAAGTTGTAGCGTCGGCTAATACGGGCGGAGATTCTTTGACGTCAGCGCACATGCGCAATTGGATGGAGTGCGTGAGGAGTCGCAAAGAACCCAATGCGCCGGTCGAGGCAGGTTATTCACACTCCATTGCGACGATGATGACCAACGCCGCCGCACGCACCGGAACAAAAGTTACCTTCGATGAAGGCAAGCAAGAAGTAATGGCCGGAGGAAAAGTTTTTAAATACTGATTCGCAATACCTAAACTGAGAACTTCGCAGCCCGCGGTTGAAACCGTGGGCTGTATTTTTTTAATTTAGCGGAACAATCAACGCTCATGTACTATCATCGCCTCGGAAACATTCCGCCCAAGCGGCACACGCAATTCCGTCAACCGGATGGAAGTTTGTATAAAGAAGAATTGGTTAGCTCTGAAGGATTCTCGGGCGTGTATTCAAACCTTTACCACATTTATCCACCCACGCGGATTAAATCGGTAAAAGATCCCATTCCTTATGGACCGAAAAGGATTGATGATTATGCGCTTCGGCAAACGCACCTGAACACCTCCAAGGTCGCAACGACCGGCGATGATTTTCTGGAAGCGAGAAAGGTGTTACTCACCAACGCTGACTGTTCCATTTCCATCTGCTCTCCCAAAAAGCGAAAAATGGATTACTTCTATAAAAACGCAGAGGGCGATGAAGTACTGTATGTCCACGACGGTAAAGGATCTTTGATTTCTCCCTTCGGCAAGCTGGATGTGCGACAGGGAGATTACATTGTGATACCACGCACCGTTATTTACAAATTGGAGTTTGAAGAAGGTCCGCTGCGCCTGCTGATCATTGAATCCGCTTCACCCGTTGAAACTGTAAAGCGATATCGCAACCAACTCGGACAGCTCCTGGAACATTCGCCATACTGCGAACGCGACATCCGGCCGCCACACGAACTCATCACGGATAATTCCAAGGGAGAATTCCTCCTTAAAATAAAGAAGCAAGGATTCCTGCATCAATATGTTTATGAACATAGCCCGCTGGATCTGATTGGCTGGGATGGATTCTTATGGCCTTATGCTTTTTCGATTCATGATTTTGAACCAATTACCGGAAGGATCCATCAGCCGCCGCCAGTTCACCAAACTTTCCAGGCGCACAACTTTGTGATCTGTTCTTTTGTGCCCAGGCTGTTTGACTATCATCCGCTGGCGATTCCAGCGCCGTACAATCACAGCAACATTGATTCGGACGAGGTGCTTTATTATGCGGAAGGAAACTTCATGAGCCGCAGGGGAATTGAACGCGGGTCGTTCACGCTGCATCCGGGCGGACTGCCGCACGGCCCACATCCCGGCACGGTAGAAAAAAGTATTGGCGCAAAGGAAACGCACGAGCTGGCCGTGATGATCGACACTTTCAAGCCGTTGCATTTGACTACCGATGCGTTGGAGTTCCTGGATAAGAATTACCCGATGAGCTGGACCGACAATTCCGGAGAAACTTTTAACGAAATAAACACACCGTAACCATAGGTGTCCGGGTAAACCCCGGGTTTTGATGAAGATGGCACTTCGTTACGCCAGCGGATCGGGCTGACCTTCCATCAAGATTGCAGTTGGCGTACAAAAAGATTGGAATCCGTATGCCGAACCGCTGGCGGTCCGGCATACGGATTCCAATCTTGATTTAGTTGAATTTTGAGGTCAGCGCACACGAGTGTGCGCTGACCTCAAATTCAACTAAATGCGCCACCTACGGCCTGGGATAGAACTAATTAATTTCCGTGGCGCAACGAAGTGCGCCCTTGAATCGCAAGGATTCGTAGGTCAGATCACTTAATTTACAGACATCGAAACACTTGAATTCTGATTACAGATTATGCAGTGATTTAGATCACTGTTGTTTCAGGGGAAACTTATTGCTAAAACATTTGACCGGACAGCCAAACCACTTTTTCGAATGGTCATCTGGATGGGACCAGGTCAAAAAAAAATAGGGTGCCCGTAACGTCTACTTCTTGCGGGAATAGAAAATCAGAAATGACTTCTTGCCTTTGTTCAATTCGCTGGTGGTATAGTATCCCGATCCATTGCGCGCCCAGGTGATGGATTCACCCTGAGGTTCTTTTTCGTAGGGCAGTTCTTCAGGTTTTTGTTTCAGCGCTTCAAGGACTGTTTGGCCGGGAGGAATCGTCCAGTAGTAAACAAAGTTGTAGGCTTTCATCAGGATCTCGCGGCCATCAACTGAAAAATCTCCGGCAACAATTTGCGTCAACGGGAGCGAACCTACTTCTTCCGCTGTCAACGTATCGTGCGTTGAGTAAGGGTACTTCAGTCGATAAATAAAAACCGGCTGCTCGCGTTTGGAGATGACGTACAGATCTTTTGTCCGTGGATCCAACATCAAGGTCTCCGTATCTTTTTGCTTGCCGGCCAAACTAAATGTTATCGTGTCGAAGGAAACAATAGTCTGGGTTGTGTCGCCCTTCTTGAATTTGGGTTCTTCAAAACGGTAAATGTACTTGTGGGGATACTTCGCTTCGTTGTCGCCGATTTCACCCAGGTAGATATAGCTCTTTTTCGGATCCGGGCCCGGGCCAACGGCGATGTCTTCCCAATCGCGATTCTCCACCATACCTAACGTGCAGGTGAGTTTGATATCCAACTTCTCGTCGATCAAAAAGATTTCGTTTGGATTTCCGCTGTCGTTGTGTGCCCAGAGATACCCAGGGTTCGCGGCGCTGCTCGCTAAACCCGATACTTCGGTCAGGCGGGGATCTTTCAGTTCAGCCAATCGTTGCCCGGGTAAGAAGTCGTGCGCTAATTCGTCTTGATCAATTTTCCTCGAAGAACAAGCGGCCGATAGCGCAAGCATGAACACAAAAAACGTTCTCGTCATTTACAGTCTTTTTTTTCGGTCGTGAATAAAGGAATTTTCTTTCAGAATTACGAAAGGATTATCGGGCCAAGGTTGGCGTGTTACACATTAAAGTGACAAGCGGTAAAGGGATTATTTTTTCTTCAGTCGCAGGGGCCCTTTCGAAGAGGCGTCGACAACTCGGCCCGACTTGGTTGCAATGATTTTGCCTTCCCGGATCAGGGTGACGGCTACCAGTCTCACCTGGTCTAACAACATCTTCCAATTGTGTTCGTCGACGGCCCGGGCCACATCGGACGGGCCGAAGGTTTTTTTAGGACCCCGTTCGTCGGCCAGCCTCAGGATTGTCTTCCGGATGTCTTCAGCAAATACCATGTTTTCCCACGTAAAACAAGAAACAACGATCGCCATACCAAGGTTTCAACTTATCGACCTATCTTCCTGAAAAGGGCACAAAATTCATCCAAAATCTTCATTTCGAAGCCAATAAGGCTATTTTTGCCCCCGGGCCCGACTATTGATTTTTTGAGGCTGGGGGCTGTCCCGAGTCCAATTTGAAGGAATGCCCGTACACCCTGTGATCCATGAAGGAAAGTGATGATGCCATTCCAAATGAAGATGATGATGAACTGTTGTTCGAACATCACCGCATTGTAGCCGATGCTAAACAGAGCCTGTTGCGCATTGACAAATTCCTCATGGCGCGCTTACCGAATGTAACGCGCACAAAAATTCAGGCCGGTATTCATGAGGGTTTTGTCAAGGTCAACGACAAGGTCATCAAGCCGAACTACAAAGTGCATCCCGCGGACGTGATCACGGTTTCCCTGCCCGAGCCTCCACGCGACACTGAAGTTGTTCCCGAAAATATCCCGCTGAACATTGTATTTGAAGATGATCACCTGTTGGTCGTCAATAAACCCGCGGGCATGGTCGTTCATCCGGCCTATCAAAATTGGAACGGCACATTGGTAAACGCGCTAGCCTATCACTTCCAGAATCTTCCGCACATGGAAGGCAATGAAGGCAGACCGGGCCTCGTGCATCGTATCGACAAGGATACCTCTGGTCTGTTGGTGATTGCTAAAGACGATGTGACACTCACGGGATTAGCGAAGCAGTTTTTTGATCATTCCATTGAGCGCAGGTACCATGCGTTGGTGTGGGGCGTTCCAGCGCAGCCTTCGGGAACCATCAATGTAAATGTTGGTCGCAGTCTGAAAGATAGAAGAGTAACAGTAGCGTTTCCTGATGGAAGCATGGGCCGTCATGCCATAACACATTTCAAAGTACTTCAGGATCTTCGTTACCTGTCATTGGTAGAATGTAAATTGGAGACTGGCCGCACGCACCAGATCAGGGCGCATATGAAATACCTCGGCCATCCGCTGTTTAACGATGCGATGTATGGCGGCGATCAGATCGTGAAGGGTACCACGTTTACCAAGTTCAAACAATTTGTGGAGAACTGTTTTAAGATTATTCCACGCCAGGCTTTGCATGCGAAATCCCTGGGCTTCGTACATCCCATCACCGGAAAGTTTCTGCAATTCGATTCCGAATTACCGAAAGACTTCGTGGATGTGATTGAGAAATGGGAAAACTACGTGAAGTTTAATTAGCGCTGCTCCGCAGAATAGAGCGCAAAAAGCTACCTGATGTGAAACCACATCGGAGAGAGAAGAAGAACAGGCTGCGTTACCGAGTGACGCTTAGAAAGAAGGTCTTAGTTTTCGGTGTTGCCCCAGCGCCTGGCGGATCTCCTTCAGCGCTTCCCGTTTAAACTTCTGATACTCGGCGCCAGCTTTAGGAAGTTGAAGTCCTTTGATGTACTCCAACACCTTTTCGGTCTGGCCCTGATCCAGCGAATTCAGAGACTCGAGGATCTGGTGTTTCTGATCATTGGTCGTCATACAGTAGTGGTTGTTGACTATACAAATAACGCAAAACAACCCCCTGATGTTCAACCGTTAGGGTCGCTATTCACGATAAAACAACATCCTGGTAATATTTACCCTCAAACTGCGGAAATCCCACCGGCAAAGTGGGGACAAATACCACGGAGTTCCTGCAGTATGAAGTCAAGGTTGGCAATTCTGCGACTGGCTTTTCATTACCAGAATCCTGGGAGGAGCGCCACGCTCCACTGGAAAACGATAAGCAGTTCATTATATTGAATGGTTTTGAATAACTCCAAGACGTTACCATCAATATGAAACTGGCTACCGCTGCGCTTCTACTGTTAGCTCACTCCACGACAACCTTTTCCCAATCCAACGATACCACCACCTGGTCCATCCTGATGGGTGGTATCAGAAAAACCGGTTTCGTTAAGCGCTGGAAAAATCCCGACGGCTCCTTCACGGAATGGCGGCAATTCAACGATCGCGGGCGCGGTGACAGCACAATCGTCACGTATTCGCTCGACCAACGGGGGTTCATCGTTGCATTAAATGGTGGTGGTGTCGACTACTACAAGAAGCCCGTTTCAGAAAAGTTTAAAATTGTTGATGGTTTTGCGCGATGGGAGAATTTAGACGAAAGGAAAGAAAAGAAGATTGACAACGAAGCAGCGTTTCAACCTTCCGACATCAGGTTGTATAGGAACTTCAACCATTATTTCAACTCGCCGAACCAAAAAATAAATGTTATTCCTTCGGGCGAATCATCGCTCATCGTTTTGACTGAACATAAACTGCTGGACGGAAAACGCGTCCGGTTGGCCGCCGTCAACGAAGGCGGATATGATCCGAACTACGTTTGGATAGATGACAACAATGACTTCTTTGCCTACCCAGGCGACTATCACGCATACATCGCGAAAGGATACGAAAGTCAAAATTTCGACTTGCTAAAAATCCAGCTTCAGTGGACGGACATTCGTTATGAAGCGCTGTGCAAGAAGCTTTCCGAAATTCCTGCCGGAGTCGTCATCAGGAATGCGTCGCTGTTTGATTCGAAGAATGGTACGGTTAAACCCAACACCACCATTGTTGTTGAAAACGGAATTGTCCGTGAGGTGACGAACAAAAAGAATGTTCGCATCCCCAGGAATTATAAAATCATTGACGCCCAGGGAAAATTTGTGATGCCGGGTTTGTGGGACAATCATATTCACTACCAGGATCACTCCTATGGGATCATGCTCGTCGGTTGCGGCATAACAAATGCCCGCGATATGGCCAGTGGTTTCGTTACACTGGAACGAAAAAAAGCGATCGATGACGGCAGGGCGATCGGTCCGCGCATCTTGCTTTCCGGCATCATTGAAGGTTTGAGTCCTTTTACCGCTCCCAGTAAGGCCATCGCTAGCGAAGACGAAGGAAAGAAATTCATTGCGGAATATGCCGCGCTCGGCTATGGACAAATTAAGTTGTACAGCTCACTCAAGCCTGAGTGGGTCAAACCGCTGGCGGCTGAAGCGAAGAGATTCAATCTGCGCGTGAGCGGTCACATTCCGGCTCACATGCTCGCCGAAGAAGCTGTTCGTGATGGTTTCGACGAGATCACACATATCAACATGTTGTTCCTGAATTTTTACGGAAAGGAATTGGACACGCGTACACCCGCTCGATTTGTGACGGTCGCGCAGAAAGCTGCATTTTTTGAATTCGAAGATCCAACCTGGAAGACCTTCCTGAGTTTGCTCAAAGAACACAACACAGTTATCGATCCCACCGTCACCAATTTAGAGAGCAAGCTTACCGGAAAGGCAGGCGAATTCAGTCCCACTGTTGCCAGCATCGCGAATCGGTTGCCTGAGTCCACGCAACAGTCATACCGATCAGGCCCGACCCTTCAGATTCCAAACGGTCTGGAGGAAACGTACGCAACATCCTTCATCAATATATTGAAGATGATCAAGCAACTGCACGACAACGGTATCACCATTATTCCGGGAACAGACACTTACCCCACCGGTTTCATGTTACACCGCGAACTTGAAAATTATGTCAGGGCAGGAATTCCAAATAATGAAGTTTTGAAAATGGCAACGTGGACATCGGCACAGGTGAATCGAAAATCAGATCAATACGGAACGATAGAACCGAATCGGCCGGCCGATATCATAATCATTGACGGCGACCCGCTGAAGAATATCCAGGATCTTCACAACGTTGAAATTGTTATCAAAGACAAAGCGGTATACCAGACCAAAGACTTGTTGGAGGCTGTTTCGATTAAGAGTTACAAGTGATGTACAAGGTCCTGCGGCAGCGGCAAGTTTTTTATTTACCAAGCCGGGCAGCAACTTCCTGCCAGTTGACTACATTCCACCAATTAGCGACATATTCGTTTCGCTTGTTCTGATATTTCAGATAGTAGGCGTGTTCCCAGACATCAAGGGCCAAAATCGGAGTTCCCTTTAATTCACTGCTATCCATCAGCGGATTGTCCTGGTTCGCCGTAGAACCTACCTTTAGTTTTCCACCATCAATGAGTAGCCACGCCCACCCGGATCCAAAACGTGTCATCGCCGCCTGGGTGAATTGTTCTTTGAATTTGTCGACTGAGCCGAACGATCCGGTCAAGGCGTCCAGCAACTTACCTTCAGGTGCGCCGCCACCGGGTTTCATCACCTGCCAGAAGAAGTTGTGGTTCCATGCGCCACCACCATTGTTCCTGGCCTTGGCTGAAAGCTTTGACGCGGACGCAAAGAAGTCCTTCTCGGTCGCCGCGCTGATCGCCTCGGCTGCGATGGCTTCATTTACATTTTTAATGTAAGCAGCATGGTGTTTCGTGTAATGTATCTCCATCGTCATGGCGTCGATGGAAGGTTCAAGCGCTGTGTAGCCGTACGGCAACGCGATCTGAGAGAATTGTAAAGCCGCCAAAGCGGATGGTTGAACATTCTTTGAGCACGCTGCTTCTACAGCAGCGGGAACCAACGCCGTAAAAGCCGAAGCTTTCAGCGCTTGCTCCATAAATTTTCTACGTGAGGATTTCATGATTTTTGCGATTAGATTCTTTTACCCGATTTATTTCGTCCGTCCAGTTTAGGACGGCCCGGACCCTTCAAAAGATCGACCCTGCACAACCGCGATGCGATCGTTTTGCAGGAACGAAATTTAACCAAAAATATTTAGCTTGCAGGAACCAAATTAAGGCTGTATGAAGGAGATACTTTATGATGAAATCCCGTCGCTTGACCTTGCCGATTTTTACAAGGGCGATGCGCAAACCAAGCAAAGATTTGTCGCCAGTTTGGGGACAGCCTATAACAGCATAGGGTTTGTCGCCATTCGGAATCACTTCCTCACCGATGCGATGCAGGAAGAACTCTACACCACCATTAAGAAGTTCTTCGCGCTTCCGGACGATGTCAAGAAAAAATATGAAGTGCCGGGTATCGCCGGCCAGCGTGGCTACACCGGAAAAGGTAAGGAACACGCAAAAGGAAGAAACACCGGCGACTTAAAGGAATTCTACCACGTCGGGCAGAACCTCACGGAAGCCGAACAAAAACAAGAGGGATATCCAGCCAATGTTTGGCCAACGGAGGTCCCAAGCTTTGGAAAAATCAGCGTCGATGTTTACGAAGCCCTTGAAAAAACCGGTCGGTACATGCTCCGTGCAATCGCCCTGTACCTGAACCTGCCGGAGAATTATTTTGACGATAAGATCCACCATGGCAATAGCATTCTCCGGCCCATCCACTACTATCCGATCGAGAATCCGGATGACGTTCCAGCAGATGCCGTGCGCGCAGCCGAACATGGTGATATCAACCTGATAACCCTGTTGATGGGCGCCAGCGCCGATGGACTACAAGTTCTGCGGCGCGATGGCAAGTGGATTCCCATCACCGCCCTTCCCGACCAGTTGGTGGTGAACGTCGGCGATATGCTGGAGCGATTCACCAATAAAAAACTGAAGTCCACGATTCACAGGGTCGTTAACCCTCCACGTCACCTGATGAATACGCCCCGTTATTCCATACCCTTCTTCATGCACCCACGCTCGGAGATGAGCCTGGCGTCACTCAACTCATGTGTCGACGCCGAGCATCCGAAACTTTGGGACGACATTACCGCGGGGGAATTCCTGGATCAGCGGCTTCGTGAAATCGGATTAAAGAAATAGTAGCGACACGCCCTGATCACCCATGATCCAACGCGTTCGATACTTCATCTTCCTCCGCGATGTGTTCCTGCTTGCCATCTCCACCTTTGGCGGACCGCAAGCACACCTCGCGCACTTCCAAAAAGTACTCGTTCAGAAAAGACGATACTTGAGTGAAGAGGATTTGATGGAGATCAATTCGCTCTGCCAGATTCTTCCCGGCCCGGCGTCAACACAAACGCTTACCGCCATTGGTTTCAAAATCGGCGGACCGAACCTGGCGTACCTCACGCTATTGGTTTGGATTCTTCCGGCGGTGACACTGATGACCTTAGCCGCCGTCATGATGTCAAACATCCAGGAGAAAAACTGGTCGTTGGAGTTCACGCGTTTCATTCAGCCGATGGCTGTTGGATTTGTGAGTTATGGAGCTTACGCCATCAGCTTGAAGACCATTAACACGAAGACAGCGATCGCCGTGATGATCGCATCAGCGATTACTTCTTATGTTATTCAGACGCCTTTTATTTTCCCGGCCATCCTGTTGGTATCCGGGCTCATCACTGCGCTCAAGTACAAGGCTCAGCCGAAAGAAGAGAAGACCAAGCTTGTGATACCGTGGTCGAATTTTACACTGTGGGCAGGCGTGCTGATTTTTGCCGCCGTACTGGGTGGCGCCACCAAAGCCTTGCCGGTAAAACTTTTCGAAAATTTTTACCGAAACGGAAGTCTCGTGTTTGGTGGCGGGCAGGTTCTCGCGCCGCTCTTGTACACAGAATTTGTGGAAATCAAAGACTATGAAGGCGAAAGCAAAATCAAAAGACTAAAATCGCGGATCAAAAGTGAGTACGCGCCGAAGCCGCTTCACCACCCTTTGTCACACAACGAATTCCTTTCCGGGTATGCGGTAGCACAAGCGCTACCGGGACCAGTCTTTGCCTTTAGCGCATACATCGGCGCGTTATCGTCGCGGGACTATGGAATCGGTGGAGAAATTCTTGGCGCCTTCATGTCGGCGATGGGAATTTTTCTTCCCGGTACCTTCCTTATATTCTTCGTCATCAGATTCTGGGATGGCTTGAAACGATACCGGGCTGTACGCGCTTCGCTGGAGGGAATTACTGCCGCCAGTGCGGGATTGGTGGCGGCCTCAGCCGTGATCCTTTTTCAGCCGCTTGAAAATACTTTTATGAACTTCGCCGTTACCATTGCCACCTTTGCTTTGCTGGCTTTCACAAAGCTCCCCTCTCCTTACATTGTTTTAGGTGGACTGCTATTGGGTATCTTCGTGAAGTAGGAAAAATAGAAATACATGAATGTTTCCATCATTGGTTCCGGAAACCTGGCCTGGCACCTGGCCCCGGCACTCGACAACACTGACTTCATGGTGCGTGAAGTGTACAGCCCCAATCCTTCACACGCCGAAGCGCTGGTGGAAAAGCTCTATGAGGCTGATGTAAAAGCGTCGCTGGATTTTTCAACCAGCGATTCAAACATATTCATTATCGCGACGGCCGATTCGGCCATTCAGGAGGTAGCCCAGGAAATTGTACTACCGGATGAAGCCGTGCTGGTTCACACGTCCGGGAGTCAGCCGCTGAGTGTGCTGGGATTTGCCGCCACGCCGAACATCGGTGTGTTCTATCCGCTGCAGACTTTCAGTAAGGAGAAGAAAATGGACTTTGCGGAGATCCCGCTATTCCTCGAAAGTGAGAACGCATTCACGGAAAAGATCCTCGTGCAAATGGCGAAGGCGCTGACGAAAAAAGTTTTTAAAATCACCTCCTACGAGCGGAAGGCGTTGCACGTATCCGCGGTGTTCGCGTCCAACTTCACCAATCACATGCTCCTCATCGCCCAGGACATCATGAAACAAAACAGCCTGAGCTACGATTGGCTAAAGCCCTTGATCGCCGAGATGATTACCAAGAGCCTGGCGATTGGTCCGGAGAACGCGCAGACCGGTCCCGCCCGCCGCGGTGACTTAAAAACGCTGGATAAGCACATTGAGTTTTTACAAGGCGACCCTGCCCTGGTGGACCTCTACAAAATGATCAGCCAACACATCCTCGATCACTATCAGGAATAATTTAGCGCAGGGGTTGCAAGAATGTCGTCACGTCCTGCCTCCATTGGGATTGGTTTTCCTCTGTAAATACATTGTGCCCCGCCGTCGGGTAAACTTTCAGCGTCTTGGGTCCCTTTAAGTTTGAAAAAATGTCTTGCGTTTCCTGAAGCGTAACACGTTCGTCTTGTTCGCCAAACATCAACAACGTCGGACTGGTAACGGCGCTGGCATAGCGGGACGGGTTGTGAGAAAAACCCCAATACCCTTGTTGTGCTCCTCCCCAGAAAGTAAGCAAGGCGGCCATCGGTACGGCGGGTACCCCCATCATTTTAAAGCGGGCGCACACGGTGGTGTATAGCGATCCAAAAGGGCATTCGAGAATAATGGCAGACGGTTCGATCTTGTATTCATGGGCGGCTTTCAATATCGCCGCGGCACCCATGGACGTTCCGAAGAGAATGACATTTGACTCGCCGGTCTTCGAAACAAACTCGAATACATCCTTAACCTCCGCAGCTTCGTGAAAACCGATGGAGGTAGCGTTGCCTTCAGATCCTCCTGATCCGCTAAAGTCGACCAGAACGATTGAATATCCGAGCTTGATGAACTCCTCGGCCCTGCCGATTAAGGACGATTTCTCGCCGGCATATCCATGAAAGAGGACGACGGTACCTTTCGATTGGGGTATTTGAATTCTCCAGCAGGCCAGTTTCTTCAAGCTGTTCACCTCAAAGCGGTCGAATGGTTCGCGTGGGGTCGCCACGTTGCGTGGTCGTGGATTGTCGATTCCGGTAAACAAAATCGCAACCTTGTCGACGACCGATAGCGCTTTTGGGTCTTTTGTTCGCGGCACTGCACGACTTGTAAAGTGCGTGAACTTGTAGGCATGGACATAGGCGATAAGGTTCGCGAATATCACACATAGGATCACCGTCCAAATGAGCGCGGCTTTGTACTTCCTGAAAATCATTTTCATATCGAATTCACCGTAACGTCGGATTCGCAAATACCAATATTCAGGTATTGCCATCGTTCGATTCCTACTACGGGGAAACAGCGCTTTAGGATTCAAGCACCCTGTCACCCTTGTTCCGTTATCGCATTCCCGCTACCTTTGGCGAGCTTTGAAACCCCCTTAATTTCATGAGCCATAAGAAGTATCGGACCGAAACGAATTGCCTCAATTGCAACGCTGAAGTTCAGGGGAAGTTCTGTGCCCATTGCGGGCAGGAGAACCTGGAAGTAAAGGAGAATTTCTTCCATCTGTCGTTTCATTTTATTTCCGACTACTTCCACTTCGATTCTAAATTCTTCAGAAGCATGATCCCGCTTTTCTCCAAGCCGGGATTCCTGACTAAGCAGTATTGGAGCGGTAAGCGTGTTGCGTACATTCATCCGCTCAGACTTTATTTTTTTTCCATCATCGTAGCGGTGTTGTGCACCAATTTCTTCTACAGTCATTACGAGGGCGTAAAATCAAAAATCATCCAGACGAACAGTGAGCATGTTCCGGATAGCACAGAAATGAAAGCCGCCGGCCAGTCTGGAGATTCGCTGGCATACCTTGCGGAAATCAAAAAAAAGGAAGAAGCACGGATGTCCAAACTGGTAGTCGAAAAAATGGGCGCAGGTGTTGATGGGTTCATGCACGACCTGAAATACATCTCGTTTTTTCTGTTGCCGTTGTACGCCCTGATCTTCAGGTTGCTCTACTTGCGGCGGAAATCATTCTATGTTGATCACCTCGTGTACACCATGCATCTTCAGTCGTTCGCGGCGTTGATGATGGGCTTGATGTTGTTGATTCCGCTGGTCTTTCCACCGTCGCTCACCGTTGTGACGAGGCTCACTTATTTCATGATCTTTGTGTACATCACGATTTCACTGCGGAAGCTTTACGAGCAGTCGTGGGTGAAAACCATAATAAAATCCCTTGTTGCGACCATCTTAATCGTCTTCATGTTGGTGGCGGTGATGGGCGTGTACATGGGAATCACGCTCCTGTCCGGGGGTGGACTAGACGATGCAAAATTGAAAGCCGATGTTGAATACCCGCAGACCAAGAAGGAATAGGAAAAGCCAGGCCATTCGCGCGATGGTGGAGGAAACGCAAGTCACAACGCATGACCTGATTTTCCCATTGTTCCTGGTGGATGGAAAAAACAAGAAAGTTGAAGTGTCTTCCATGCCCGGCATTTTCCGGCTGTCTGTCGATTTGATGTTGAAGGAGGTTGAAGAATGTTTGAAGTTGGGTATCCTGTCGTTTGACATCTTCCCCGCCGTCGAGGATTCATTCAAAGACAAAACGGCCACAAAAAGTTATGACCCGAACTTTTTCTATCTTAAAGCTTTAAGGGAGATCAAAAGCCGATTTCCGGAAGCATGCGTCATCACAGATGTGGCCATGGACCCCTACAGTTCGGATGGTCACGACGGGTTGGTAAAGGATGGAAAGATTGTGAACGACGAGACGCTGGAAATCCTGGGCAAGATGGCCCTGGCTCAGGCGGAAACCGGAATAGACATCTTAGGTCCATCCGACATGATGGACGGGCGGGTGGGCTACCTCCGCGACGTGTTGGATAAGAATGGGTTCAATGAGGTATCGATCATGAGTTATACCGCCAAATATGCCAGTGGATTTTACAATCCCTTCCGCGACGCGTTGGATTCGGCGCCCAAGTTTGGCGACAAGAAAACTTATCAAATGAATCCCGCCAACAGCAGGGAGGCGCTCATCGAGGCGCAACTGGATGCGGAAGAGGGGGCAGATTTTCTGATGGTGAAACCGGCATTGGCTTACCTGGATATCATACAGCTGCTCAGGAAGAATTCACAGCTTCCGATAGCAGCCTATAATGTAAGCGGCGAGTATTCGATGGTTAAAGCAGCCGCGCAAAAAAATTGGCTGGATGGCGACCGCGTGATGAAAGAAATTTTATTGAGTATAAAACGGGCAGGAGCAGATGTGATCCTGACCTACTTCGCCAAGGAATTCGCATCATCCAAAAATTCCTAAGACCTATGCTGCGCCGGATACTTCTTCTCATCGTCTGTGTTACGGCTGGCACCATGGCCTCCGGACAGGCGCTTGAATTGAATGACTGGGGCAGGACCGACGTAAACGGCCGACTGACTTACTTTCGCGATTCGTCTCAAAGTTTGGTCTTGACCGACATCCTGAAAGCTGAATTCGTTCCCTCGCATTCCAAGAGTTCACCCAACATCGCGTTCGATCGCGCGGCGCATTGGTTCAGAATTGAACTGAAAAATACCACGAACAATCCAGAATGGTTTTTGGAAGTTGCCTACGCGCCGCTTGATTTCGTGGATGTCTATGTGATGAAAGGCGATAGCGTCGAATTGCATAAAACTTCCGGCGATCATTTCCCGATTTCCGTTCGCGACATGGCGCATCGTCATCCCATTTTTGGTTTCAACATCTCCCCCGACGAGACGAAGGTCATTTACGTGCGCGTGCAGTCGATCTCATCCGTTCAGGTGCCCATTACTATCTGGAACCGGAACGCTTTTCTGAAAACATCGTACAAAGTTCAACTGATCAACGGCCTCTTTTATGGCGCCATGTTGTTGATGATCCTGTATCAATTGTTTTTGTTCTTCTCGATTCGCGATCAGATCACGTTTTACTATGTGCTGACATTGATCACGATGGTGAATGTCGTGGCCTTCTTCCAGGGTTATTCATTCCTGTATTTATATCCCAACCAACCCTGGTTCAATGATTTCCTCGCGATGGTAACGGGGCCGGCGTTCGTCGTCTGCTCGACGTTGCTCACGCGTGCTTTCCTGGACGTTCGCCAGTTCAGCAAATTGCTGGACAGGCTATTGCTTATCAACATGTCGCTCGACCTGGGCATCTTGGTGTTGATGACGATCTTCTTCCGGAAGATCTCCTTCCAGTATCATAACTACCTGATCTTCGTGCATTGCTTGCTGGCACTGGTATGCGCCGGATATTGCCTTCACAAAAAGTATAAGCCTGCGCGCTATTACCTTATCGCCTGGTTCACGTTGTTGGTGGCTGCAGGAATTTTCACCGTCAGCAGCGTGGGCTTCATGCCGGGCTATCTCAGCACGAATTACACCGGTTTGATGACCGGTTGTGTTCTGCAAATGTTGTTCATCGCCTTTGCCCTGGGCGACCGCTGGAATGAACTCAAGAAAGAAAGCGAGCGCGCGAAAGAACTTGAACTACAAAAAGGTCTGATGGAAAACGAGCGACTCGAGCAAGAAGTACAGCTTCGGGTTGAAGAAATCCAAATGAAGAGCAGGCGTTTGGAAGAAGTTAACCTGGTCAAGGATAAACTCTTCTCTGTCGTTTCCCACGATATCAAAGGTCCCTTGAGTTCACTTCAGCTCGCGTTATCATTAATGAAGTCAGGTGACCTGAATCGTGAAGAATTCCAGAAATTGTCTGCCGCGTTGGAGGCTCGCTTCAGCCAAACCACAGAGTTCATCGAGAACTTGCTGCAATGGGCAACGCTTCAACTCAAGGGCGAATCCTTCGAACCTGTATACATCGACCTGCATGGACTGGCGCAAGAGACGATCAACCTGCTGGAATCGGAAACCTTAAAGAAGGAAATCAAGGCCCGGAATAATTTAGAAACTTCTCTTCAGGCCTATGCCGACCTCAACATGGTACGTTCGGTGTTGCGAAATCTGTTTACAAACGCCATGAAGTTCACGGGCAATGGTGGTTCCATCACGCTCAGTGCGCTTCGATCGAATGACCGCGTTATCATTTCTGTGAGCGACACGGGCGTCGGTATCCCCCGGGCAAACCGCGACCGTATGTTTACCCTCGGCAGCATTACGACACCCGGTACGAAACAGGAAAAAGGTACCGGTCTTGGATTGCTCCTCTGCAAAGAATTCGTCGAGAAAAACGGCGGCAGCATTTGGTTTGAAAGTGAAGAAGGCCGTGGAACTACATTCTACTTTTCACTGCCTACCAACCAATCCGACATGTCGATGACGGCCAGCGCATGACATTACAGGAAAAGTATCTTCCAACATATCAATTCTCAGAAGTCCACGCCATTTCAGTTAACGCCGAACCGAAACAGGTATCCGCGCTGTTGAACAACCTCGACTTTCGCGGATCGCTGATCATCCGGATTCTGTTCTTGCTCCGGGGACTTCCCTCCACCATGTTATCGCTGAAAGGAGTCGGAGAAAAATTCAAGCTGATGGAAGAAACCGAGAACCAGGAAATCGTCATTGGACTGATCGGAAGATTCTGGAAACCAACGGGCGATCTCCAGGACTTTGATATTTCAACGTTCGTAGCGTTTAGCACGCCAGGTTTTTGCAAAGCAACCTGGAGCTTTCGATTGATTCCTGACGGATCCTTTACACAGGTCGAGACAGAAACAAGAATCTATTGTACTGACACAGCTTCGAAAAAACGTTTCGCCCGGTATTGGTTTTTCGTCCGGCCTTTTAGCGGATTGATACGAATGGAAATTCTAAGGTTAGTCAAGAAGCAGGCTGAACAACAGGCGACACCTGAACCTACGCGACTTTGATTCTGCAGATCCCTTTCTGCGGATCGATCTTGACCTCGAAGAATTTTGTAATGAAAGAGCTTAATCGAAGTCCCACCATCTGAGGGGTGTAGTCGTCGGGGTAAAATACAGTAAGCTCGAGGATGGCCCGGATGAAATGCTCATGCTTGCAGAACTCCTTCACCCACTGCCGGAAGGCCGCGGTCCACTCCTCGCGGTACTTGTCCGCGGTGTCCTGACCGTCGAAAATAAACTCCAATTGGTTGTCGTGATAGAACTTGAAGCGATAAACCCCTGCCAGATCCCGGTAGAACTGATACAGGTGCGAATAGTCGGAACCGATATGATTCTGAATGCGCTGGGCGGTGTCGTCCACCAATCCAAGGGAATTGAAACGCATCAGGTAAGAGACCTTAACGCAGTCGACCAGGTATTGCAAATGGGAATCTTCCAGAGTCAGTTGTGCTTCCTCCAGGATATAGTTCTTGTCGCTCGGGAAAAACTTTCGAAGCACGGGTGGAAAATTTTACAAAGTTATACTTTATTCCAATCTGATCAATATTCAGCGGACCCCTTCCGTTGAATTTGTTATTACTGTAACTTGTGAGGAATAACCCGATTACCATGAAATCACTCGCGCTACTTGTCCTGTTGGTTGGCACCACGACGGCCTATTCGCAGCTTCTGAAAGTTGAAAGTAAGACGATCAAGAACGAAGAAGGCAATGACGTAGATGCCTGGGTTGCTCACCTCGATCAGGTGCCAGACGAATGTATGGAATCGTATGACGCCTTTATCAACAAGGTGTTCGATAAGAAAACCGACAAGGTCAACAAGGGGATGAAGATGGTCGCGAAAACTCAGTTTCTTGAGCTCTCCAGCTTGCGGATTGATCAGCGGGCATTCTTCCTGGCCGAGTCCGCTGGCTCCTCAGTCGCATTTACTTTTAGTCCGGGGTACGACGTTCATTTTGGACCCAAGTCCTACCCTGATGAATTCTCGAAAGCCGAACGATTTGTAAAGTCGTTTGTAAAGTTCCACTACAAAAATTATTACAACAAGAAGATCGCAGACCTTCAGGAAACGATTAAGGATAAGCAAGACGGGATCGCTTCCAATGACAAGAAGATTGAGAAGAACAAGAAATCTATCCTGGACAACAACAAGGACATTGATAAGGGAAGCTCCGATGCGCCGAAACTAAAATTGAAAAATGAGAGCCTTGAAAAAGAAAACTTTACGCTAACCGGTGATGTATCCAAAACCCGGGCGGAGGTCACGTTTCTTCAAGAGCAGGTCACCAAAATGAATGAAAGTTTGAGAAAGGTTGAGGAGTTCTAAGTCCGACCTTAAAACTTTTCCGCGCTGGCCGACTCGTACGACTTCCGATACTGTTCAGGTTTCACCTCCCCCAACATTGACCCTACTGGAATGGAAGGATAAATTTCTTCCAGCGTTCGAACTTCATTCATAAACACCCGGCGACTTACCTGGTGGCGATTAAGTTTTCGCGGGGTGTCTATACCGGAAGCGGCGATCAACTCAACGAAGCTCTCCACGGTGTTTTTGTGGAAGTTGGCTACCCTCACCTTCTTATCTTCCACTACCAGTCCATTCATCAGAACCGGATCCTGTGTGGCTACTCCGGTGGGACACGTATTCCTGTTGCATTCAAGCGCCTGGATACAGCCGAGCGCCATCATCATGGCACGGGCACTGTTGCACATGTCGGCGCCCAGCGAAATGGCGCGCACGATTTGAAATCCCGTCAGAATTTTTCCCGACGCGATAACTTTGATCTGTTCCCGAATGTTGAATCCTTTCAGAATGTTATCGACAAACGCGAGGCCATCCAACAAAGGCATTCCCACAAAGTTGGAGAATTCAGGCGGCGCCGCTCCCGTCCCGCCTTCACCACCATCGACCGTGATGAAATCAGGATAGATTTTCGATTCCACTATTGCCTTGCAGATGGAAATGAACTCACTCTTGCGGCCAATGCACAGCTTGAATCCAATGGGTTTGCCGCCCGATAACTCACGAAGTTTTTTTATGAACAGCACCATCTCACGCGGTGTTGAAAACGCGCTGTGGAATGGCGGCGAAAATACAGTCGTTCCTGGTTTGACCAATCGAATTGCGGCAATCTCTGGCGTGTTCTTTTTCGCAGGCAAGATCCCACCATGACCCGGTTTCGCACCTTGAGAAAGTTTGATCTCAATCATTTTAACTTCCGCTCTCGCGGCGTTCTTGCTGAACGCCTCAGCAGAAAAATTTCCATCCTCGCTGCGCGCGCCAAAGTAACCCGTACCAATCTGCCAGATCAGGTCACCACCATATTTGGTGTGATGAGGACTGATTCCACCTTCACCCGTGTTGTGGGCGAAGTTACCGATTTTGGCACCTGCATTTAAGGCTTCCACGGCGTTGCCACTCAGCGAGCCAAAACTCATGGCTGAAATATTCAAAACACTGGCGGAGTAAGGTTGCTTGCAATCTGCATTGCCGACCATCACGCGCGGGCTGTGATCGACTTTATGGAAGTCGATCGGCACGATCGAGTGGCTCATCCACTCATACCCTTCCGCATATACATTGAGCTGCGTTCCGAAAGGCGTCGTATCGACTTGCTTCTTGGCACGTTGATAGATCACGGAGCGATCGTTCCGGTTGATAGGCGACCCATCGGTATCGGATTCAACAAAGTACTGCTGAATCTTGGGGCGCATATCTTCAAAGACGTAACGCAGCCTTCCTAACAAAGGGAAGTTCCGCCTGATCGATTGTTTCGTTTGGACCATGTCGGATATACCCATCGCGATGATGGGCCCAACAAGAACAAAACCGAAGAGGGCGTCGGGCCAATAGATGGCCCAAAGGACGAGGAGCGCACTGACGACAATGCTACTCATGACGAATATCTTTCTCATAGGAGTCAGGTGTAAATCAAATATACGAAAGTAGTAGCAGGGATGCAGCGTCTGAAGGGCGCGGCGTCAGCGGAAATCAATCAATCAAAAAGGGTGGGGCCTTTACTTCTGGGCGGTACAATCTTCAGATGGCGGTAAGCAAGCTCAGTCGCTTCCCGGCCGCGCGAGGTGCGCTTGATATATCCTTCCTGTATCAGGAAGGGTTCGTACACTTCTTCAATGGTTTCAGCCTCCTCGCTCACGGCGGTAGCAATGGTGGTGATACCAACCGGTCCACCTTTGAATTTCTCGATGATGGCCAACAGTATCCGGTTATCCATATCATCGAGACCATTTTCATCTACGTCAAGCGCTTTCAGCGCCATTTGAGCAATGGCTTTGGTGATCGTACCATCTCCTTTGATTTGGGCGAAGTCGCGTGTTCGCCGCAGGAGCGTGTTGGCAATCCTTGGTGTTCCTCTGCTACGCCGCGCAATTTCAAAGGCCGCATCCTCATCGATTGGCGTATTGAGTATCAAAGCAGATCGCTTTACGATCGTCGTCAACAGATTTGCATCGTAGTATTCAAGTCGGGCGTTGATCCCAAACCTTGCCCGGAGCGGAGAGGTCAATAATCCGGCGCGCGTCGTGGCACCGATCAATGTAAAGGGATTCAATCCGATCTGCACCGACCGGGCATTGGGTCCGGAGTCGAGCATGATGTCGATTCGAAAATCTTCCATGGCGGAGTACAAGTACTCTTCCACGATAGGATTCAGTCGATGGATTTCATCAATGAATAAAACGTCGTGCGGCTCAAGGTTGGTGAGTAATCCGGCCAGGTCGCTGGGCTTATCCAAAACCGGTCCGGAGGTTATTTTAATATTCGCCTCCAGTTCGTTGGCGATGATGTAGGATAAGGTGGTCTTACCTAACCCGGGAGGGCCGTGCAAGAGGACGTGGTCCAATGGTTCGCTGCGTTGCTTGGCGGCCATCACAAACACTTTAATATTATCGACCACCTTCTGCTGCCCCGTGAAATCATGGAAGCTTAAGGGACGCAGGGCCTTCTCAAACTCCTTTTCGGATGCACTCAGGCCTTCACTATCGCTCTTCAGGTAATCTTCTCGCATTCCTTTGTTCCGGTATGAGACAAAGGTTGGAAAAATTACTGGGTGTTGAAAATGCTACATTGTTGCATTTAGACTTATTTCCCTAACTTGTGCCCCGATTTCAATTTTCTTACTGACCAATGACGCTCAAACTGGTTGTCCTCTTTTTTACTCCCCTGCTCTCGGGATTATTGATTTACCTGGTGCCGAAAGGAAACACAACCAATTTCAAATTATTACTGGTATTCGCGGGCGCGTACCTCTTCGGGATCACGGTCGTTCACATTTTGCCGGAGCTCTATCACCAACCCATCGCCGCCGAATGGATTGGCTTGTTTGTGCTGAGTGGATTTTTCCTTCAACAACTTCTCGAATACTTCACTTCCGGCGTAGAACACGGCCATATACACGCACACAACCATCATGATCACGGTCATCATGGCAGTCATGATCATCATCACGGTCACCGGAACGTATCGGCACTTGTACTCCTCCTGGCGCTTTGTGTTCACGCATTTCTGGAAGGCGGCATGCTCGCACAACCCGCTGGCGATGGACCGCATTATGATATGAACGCCATTTTATTGGGTATTGCTCTTCACCGCGCACCTGCGGCTTTTGCGCTCATGACTGTGCTGGCCATTCAACTTGGATCGAAAGCCAAGGCAGTTCCTTATTTGATTGTCTTTTCACTCGCTGCTCCCATCGGGTTATTGATCAGCTCATACCTTGCTCACACCGAGATACTCACGGCTGAAGGAATGATTTTTCTTTACGCGCTCGTCTCGGGTAATTTCCTCCACATCTCTACTACGATCGTTTTTGAAAGCAGTCCGGATCACCGCTTTAATGCGAAAAAAATGGCGGTGGCAGTTTTCGGAGCGCTCGTCGCGGTTACTGTTGAGTACATTATAAAGTAACATTCGACGTTAGCTATTTATACCGTAATTTAGTAGTTACGGCCCGGGGCAAAAAGTAATGAGTAAGGCAATTCATCAAGCTGTTATTAAACTTGGCGTAGCGGAATTTTTTGTAAACCTCAGACGGAGGGCAAATTTTCTGAGGCGATTTGTTCCTGTAAATATCCGTCACAAGTTTACATCGGTGGGAAAATTCGTACCGCAGTCATCTTCCTACCCGAAGGACGACGACTATCTCCTGACGCGTGACAATACTTCTTTCAGAATCAATCGATCGGACTATGTTCAGTGGCGCATTTTTTATGATGTACGCGATAATGCGCTACGCCATGCCAAGGCATGTTTACAGTCAGATAGCGTAGTACTTGATATTGGCGCAAACTGTGGCGCGTTTTCTCTCAAGCTTGCAACGTACGCGGCCCAGCATAATTTCGAAAAGTTACAGATTCATGCTTTCGAACCGAATCCGGCTATTTGTAAGAGTTATTCGACCAACCTCGCATTGAATCCCACCGCGCAAAAATTCATACAGCTTCATCCCATTGGATTAGGAAATGAAAATGCAGAAAAATCATTTCAATTTCCTGAGTCGAATACCGGCGTTGGAAGAGTTTTGTCTGAAAACTCCGGTGCGGATTTTAAGGTGCATATCCAACGCCTTGATGACTTCGTGAACAAAATAAATCCATCGAAAATATCTTTCATAAAAATGATCGTTGAGGGATTTGAGCCGGAAGTTATAAAGGGTGGCTTGAATACGTTGAAAAAATACACACCTCCGATTTTCTTTGAGGTGACTGAAGAATGGTACCGGGAGAACAATTCCTCGGTCGAAGAAGTCATGCGCATGCTTCAGGAATTGGGCTATGGATTTACGGGGGAATATTTCAATGAAATGGTTCCTTATGACGAAAAAAAATTCACGAGCTTGTATCAATACAACCTTTTAGCAGAAGTAAAAACCGGAGCATCTTAACATTCGGTAAAAAACGTGAATGGACTCCGGCACTACCATACAAATCGAGACTCGTGCAGTTCCCTGGCAGGGAAGCGTTCCACCAAAGAAGATATTAGTCATGCGTTTTCAGGCACTCGGCGATACTGTTATTACATTGCCCTATTTACAAAACCTGAAGAGGCAATATCCGGAAATTGAATTGCATTTTCTGACGCGCGAGGAGGTCAGTCCAATACCTAAAAGCATCGGGCTCTTTTCAAGGGTTATTACGGTGGGAGGAGGACGGAACGCCAAGCTTCAATTTCTACTGACACTGCTGAAAGTACCCCGGCTTTTACTTCAGCGTTATGACGCGATCCTGGACTTACAAAATCACAGAATCAGTCGTGTTGTGAGAATGTTACTTCCCGTGAAGTCGTTCACAGAATTTGAAATTGACAGGAGAACAAAACTTTCTGCAGGAGAACGAACCCGGCAGGCGGTTGAGCGCTTGTGGTCGTGGAAAATTCATCTTGACACAAGTTTTAAGATTCAAAGCCCAACGAATGTTGAAGCTTTACTAAAACAAAATGGATGGAAATCTGATCACGATCTCATTGTCCTTAACCCTGCGGGATCTTTTCCGTCCAGAAATTGGCCGGACGATAACTATATCGCATTTGCGAAGTTGTGGTTGCAGCAGATCAATCCTGCTTCACAATTTGTATTACTGCTGTTGCCTACGCTTCACGAAAAAGCTGAGCGCATTGCGCAGGCATTAGGAAAGAATTGTATCAATTTAACCGGGAAGGCCAATCAGGTGGAAGCGTTTGCCGTTTTACAAAAATGCTCCTTCGCCTTATCCGAAGATGGCGGATTGTTACATATGGCGTGGGTGCAAGGCGTTCCAACGCTCGCACTTTTTAGTTCGTCCCGTAATGAGTGGTCGCGGCCGCTTGGCGAAAGATCCGGGAGTTTGGATTCTTCGGACCTGGAATGTGGGCCATGCACATTTTTGGTTTGTAAATACGGCGACAACAGATGTTTGACACGATACGCACCGGAATTTGTACTCTCAAAGGCCAAGGAATTATTGAGCAACCGTACCTTATAACATCCTGCAAAAAATCTCGCCGGTCCAATACGCAGCCGGGAGGTTCTTCAAATGATTGGAAAAAGTAGAGGCATCCATCCAGCTTGAATTCTCCAATTCAAAAAATTCAAATAATGTATAGTTGAAAACCGCGTGCGGAGAAATCCGTTCGATCGAAGCAATGCATTCTAAAGCCTTTTCCTTGAAAGGATAAAGAAACTCAAACGAAAGGACAGGAATCTGTTTTGTCAGTCCGGCGAGTACAGCAGTTTCGTGGCCTTCCGTATCGATCTTGCAAAACCCGGGCGTGCCATGTTCGGCAATAAGCTGATCGAGTGTAACGCATTGTACCATTCTGCCGGTGAACTTTAGTGTTGTGCTCTGTTGTTCGTAAAGCGATTTGTACTCCTGATGAAAAGACGATAGCTCCGGAAGGTCCCCAACAAACAATTCCTGCGCGCCGGATGCTGAACTTACAGCGGCCTTCACCGCGACAAATTTTTCACCAGGCATCAGGCGTGTGGTCAGGTGTTGAAAAACTTCTTCAACCGGTTCAAGGGCCACGACGCGGGCAGCGCCGAGTTCTAAAAACATCGTAGCGTAATCACCCTGGTTAGCGCCGATATCGAAACATAAATCACCGCGGCTAATAAAATGATTATAAAATCGCTTCATCCTTTTAATTTTCCAATATTGATAGCGAGAACTGCTCACGCGGTGGAAAAGGGACCGGAATAATTTGCGCGTCCAGACGGGTGGGTGCATATTGACAATGGCTCCTTCAAAGATATGAAAGTGATTCTGAACCATGCGCACAAACTGAACCACTTCGGCGACAGTTCCAAAATTATCCGGGAAGTGATGGAGGTCGGGCTGCCCGACCCGGTGGTGTTGGACTTGGACGACACGATCATTTTTCCGGGACTGGTGAATGCGCACGATCACCTTGACTTTAACCTCTTCCCCTTCCTCGGCGATGGACCTTATGAAAGCTATGTCGACTGGAGCGCTGACATCCATCAGAAACACAAAGATCAAATCGATGCCGCGCTGCAAATACCTCGTGACCTGAGAATCAAATGGGGCATTCTGAAAAACCTCATCGCCGGGGTAACATCCGTCATTCACCATGGAACGTTTGATCCGTTGATCCGTTCGATTGACTATCCTGTCTACCTGAACTATCAATACCTTCACGCGCTGGAGACCGAACCCTTTTGGCGTTTGAAACTGTTTGCGTCATGGAAGAAAAAAATCATGATCCACATCGGCGAGGGAAAACGTGCCAGCGATAGCCAGGCAATCGACCGGCTAACCAGCGGAAACATTTGCAACCGCGATCTCATCGGAATTCACGGCATCAGCATGAATGAGGATCAGAGCAAAAATTTCAAGGCGATGGTCTGGTGTCCGGAGTCCAATCTCAAACTTTACGGGAAGACGGCGGACGTGGCCACGCTTAAGAAACAAACGACGATCCTTTTTGGCACTGATTCCACGTTGACATCCTCATTCAATGTATTCGATCAGATTCGGCTGGCCCGAAGTCTGAAAGTATTGTCAGACGAAGAATTGTTCAACAGCCTGACCCATCAGCCGAAAAACATTTTCACGGATATGGAATCTTCAGGCATCGTGATCGCCAAAAGAAAATCTAAAGAAATTCCCGAAGCCTTTTTCTCCTTGAATCCGGAAGACATCCTTATGGTCATCGTTAGAAATAAGATACTGCTCCTGGACTTATCGATTATGAAAACTCAGTTTCAGGATTATCAATTGATCAACGTTGGTGATTCAGTGAAATGGATGCCTTCATATTTGGCCGAAGCCGTTCGAAAAGTGGAGTCGAGAGGAATCAAGTTACCCATGGAGATCAGCACCTATGCGTAAACGCGTGGCCATATTTACGCACGGCGGCATTGGAACCGGAAATCAATCGCAAGGATTTCCGTTGATCACTCAAATCGTAAACCGTCTCGCGCAGGATTTTGAAATCACGGTGTTCTCGCTTGCTCCATTGAATCCCGATTTCAATCCGCAAACTTTCCAGGCATTCTCGCCACCGGCCGCTCTTCGTCCGTCGATGTTGCGATGGTTGTGGCTGATCGGGAAGTTCATTCGCCACAATTCCGGGTACAAGCAGGAAGTACTGTACTCCTTCTGGGGATATCCGACAGGATTTGTAATGGTTGTGGTTGGAATTCTATTCAGAAAGAAAACCATCGTCAATTTGTTGGGTTCCGAGTCGGCTAATCTTCCAGAGATCAACTACGGGTTTCTTCGAAAAACACACCTGCGAAAACTCGTTCTGTGGACCTGTCATCAAGCCACCGAGTTGGTCGTCGTGTCGCACTATCAAATAAGAATGTTAAAACCTTATGGCTTCAACAGGGAAGTAAGGTTCATACCCTGGGGTTCTGATCGGGAAATGTTCTATCCACAACCGAAAACAAGTAACGCTCCGCTCAACATTCTTCACGTGGCCAATCTCAATGAAGTAAAGGACCAGGAGACGTTGCTTCGCGCCTTTCAACTTATACGTTCACGTGTTCCGGCTAAACTCAGGATGGTGGGCCCGGATTTCATGAATGGAAAAATTCAACAAAGGGCGAAGGAATTGAACCTCGGGGATGACGTTGAGTTTAAAGGGCTGGTGTCACACAACCAGATCGCCGAACACTATCATTGGGCTCATCTGTTTATGCTGACTTCACTCTCGGAAGGCCAGAATAATTCTATTGGCGAAGCCATGATGTGTGGTTTGGTGCCGGCCAGTACTTCTGTGGGAATCATGGACGAACTCCAGGACGCCGGCGTAGTGGTCAAGCCAGGAGATTTTAAATCGCTTGCCGATGGCGTGGTTGACTTATATTTAAATCCCGTTGAGTGGGAGAAGCGCAGGCAGCGCGCCCTCCAGTGGTCGACGCAATACGATCTGAACTGGACGGTCACGGCATTAAAAGATTTACTGAACGAATCCTAGCTTCACAGCATGTTCGAAGTCTACAAGCGATATCCCTTTCCAGTTCCAGCGCGGGTTAAATTTCTTAACCTGTTCAGGATACCCTTTATGATCCGCCCACTCGAATCATTTCTCGTCTCTCAACTATCCAACCATTCTGCCTGGTGGAAGAAATTCATTCCACCGCTTTACTTCTTTAAGGAAGGTAGCTACCGGTCCGCTGAACGTGAAGGCTTGCGATACAAACTCGATCTCAGCAAGATGATCGACCACGCTATTTACTTTTACAGTGACAAAGATGTTACCTGGAAAAATCTGTTCAGGATCCTCAAGCCGGATTTTCACATCATCGATGCCGGCGCCAACATCGGGTACTTGTCACTTCAATTTGCACGTCGATGCGACAAAGGGTTTGTGTACTGCTTTGAACCGGAGACTGAAAATTTCCATTGTCTTTCGGAGAACGTAAGACTGAATGGTCTGGAAAAGCAGATGAAGCTCTTCAAGTATGCGCTGGGCGAAAAGCCAGGCATGGCCACACTCTATAAACCGTATCGCAATAATCCAGGAGCCAATCGAATTCTCGACCGGGCACCAGAAATGGAAGCGCCTGCTGAGAAAGTGGAGATCGTTCCATTGGATACATTACACGACCAAGGTGTTTTCAAAAAGGTAGAAGTGATGAAGATTGACGTAGAAGGATTCGAACTGTTTGTGTTGAAGGGCGCGCGTAAGTTGATCGACCGCTGGCGGCCTATCCTCTTTGTAGAGTTGGCCGAAGTCAACCTGAATCAACAAAATCAGACGGCGGCATCGCTTATCAATTTTATTCAGGACCTTGGATACCGGATCTGGGATGCCCGCACGTTGGGGCCTGTTGACCTTTCACAAAAGATTCACACAGACATCATCTGCCTCCCGGACAATCGCGATCTCAAAAGTATTTTACAACCTTGAAGCGAATCGCTGTTTTAGGAATTGGGGCCCACGCCTTACCAAGCTCGAGAGCGCTGCTCAATCGACTCGCTGATCGTTATTCAATCACTGTATATTCAGATGTCGTAATCAAACCGGAATGGTTAAACTATCTTCATCGATACACGATCAAATCCACCGTCTCAAGAGTTTGGCCACGGAGGTTTCGCGACCTTCTGCTCTTTCTGGTCATCTTAAAAGATCATTTAAGAAATCCCTTTCAAATTTTTCACGCTCACTCCAACTATCCCACAGGTTTTGTGGCCGTGCTTTTGCAAAAGGTGCTTCGTGTTCCCGCCCTTGTAGCACTTGAGGGAGGTGAAGCAGTGGCCCTACCTGACATCAAATTTGGAGACCTCGCCAGTAAAAGACGAACCAAACTTAATCGATGGATCATTAACGAAGCTAAAGCCGTCACGGCGCTAACGACTTATCAGTGCGATCAAGTCCGGAATAACCTCGGCGTCACGAGGCCAATAACAATTCTGCCGCGAGGTGTCGACGAAAATGTTTTTAAGGAGCGGAAGAAGGATGTAGGGAGCCCCATCGTATTTCTAAACGTGGGATATCTGAGTCCGGTAAAAGATCCGGAAACGTTGATCAGAACATTCCACCTGATTCAGCAAAAGAAAAACTGCGTACTCATTCAGGTTGGAAAAGACTACATGAATGACGCTACGCAGCGACTGGCCAATGAATTGGGCATTACCGACAAAGTTCGTTTCGTCGGTCATGTGCCACATGCTGAAGTAATCCAATACTATGCGCAGTCGGATATCCTCTTGTTAACTTCGCGATATGAAAGTCAGGGAGTGGTGGTAGCCGAAGCAATAGCAACAGGTTTAATTGCGTGTGGAACGAAAGTGGGATTGATGGCTGACTTATCTGGAAGCTGTTGCGTCACCGCTGAGGTAGGTGAACATGAAAACCTTGCCAACGCAATACTGGCACTACTCGACGATCCTGGAAGAATGGATGAACTGCGATCGAATGGAAGAGCCTGGTCTTCTCAACATACGCTAGAACAGTGTGCGAATGAATACTATAAAATATACGAGGTACTGTAGATGAAAATATCCGTCGTCATCCCGACACGCAATCGTCCGGATTTTATGGAACGCGTCCTCACCAGCTTGCATGGTCAAACGCGTAAGCCTGACGAAATCGTGGTCATCGATTCCAGCGACGATACCACCTATAAGAACAAACTCATCGAGAAATATTCAGGTATACCATTGACCTGGCTTTCGTCTGCGCCTTCAGTCTGCATTCAACGCAATTTGGGAATCCGCGCAGCTACTGGTGACTGGATATTTTTATGCGACGACGACATCGAATTGTGTTCCGACTACCTTGAAAAACTCGATGAGCACGTGCAACGCAATCCATCGTGTGGCGCGCTCGCCGGGGTGTTGCTGCAGCAGGAAGGAACAGATTGGGTTTCGAGTTACCCCGTCAAGAAATACAGGGACTTGCTGTGGCGCACCATTTTCCAATTGCCTATTTGGGGCGAGTTGGAGAATATTGCATCAGGTCCACTGCTCGGCGTGATCAAGCGTTTTTATCACAAGCGCGGAAATGCACGAACACTGGCGGGATGGCCTTTGATCACCCAATGGAAAGAACCCTACTTTCAAACTAAAATTTATTCACTCGGCGCCGATGTAGTTAAGAAGCAGTGGCTCTTAAATTCTCCGTATGATGAAGTGCTCGACCCATCCGGCATCGGCGACAACTATGGGGTCGCTATGGGTTTTCCAGGCGAACATCCAATTCATGTAGTCACATCTGTAGTCGCTTATCATCACCGCGCCATTCAAAACCGGCTGGAACGGCCGCTGGCATACTACCGGAGGATTTTGGCGCTGCATTACTTTCTGAAGAAGGAAAATTCAATAAGCATCGCATGGTTTCTTTGGTCACTGGTTGGCAACACTGGCTATGCGTTGTTCAGTGGAAACTGGAAAATGGTGAGCACTACTTTGCGGGCGATGGGCTTAGTGATCGTGAATAAAAATCCGTATTGGCTAGGCTATAAGCGAAATGCAAAAGTTGTTCAGCCTACTCTTTGAGCAACCTCCTCGACCAAAACACCGTGATGCAGTCGAATCACCCTGGCGGCATAGCGTTTCACAATGGGGTCGTGCGATGAAAGAATGATCGTAACACCTTGACTGCAAAGCTCGCCAAACAAGGCAAAGATCTTCTGTTTGCTTTCTTCGTCGAGTTGGTTGGTGACTTCATCTAACAACAATACTTGTGGATTTCGGTAAAGCGCTCTTGCCAAGCAAAGGCGCTGGCGCTGTCCACCAGAAAGTGTTTGTCCATGTTCGCCCACTGAAGTATGAAGACCTTGCGGCAACGTTCGAACAAAATCCATCAAGCCAACCTGGTCTAACACACGCTCTGCTCTGGCGTGATCCATCGCGCCTTCATCTTCGCCAAAACATACATTTCTTAAAATAGTATCCTGCAGAATCACAGGAGCCTGCTGAACAATCGACAGTTTTTCCTGCCATGAATTCAGGTTCGCCTCCGACAGGGTAGCACCATCAATCAGGATTTCTCCTCGGTAGCTTTCAATCAACCCGGCCATAATATGCAGCAGCGTTGTCTTACCGACGCCGGAAGGCCCTTCCAGCAAGACAAAGTCTCCTTTTCGAATTGCCGCGCTCGCGTTGTTCAGGATAACATTTCCCCCAGAAGATGAGTAGGAAAAATTGATAGACTTGAGACTGAGTGATTCCCGAAATTCAATTTCCTGCGCGTGCAGTTGCTGCGCTTCAGGGACAGACAAATTTTCCACCAGTTCTCCAATCGAATAGGAATAGGCTTGTATTTGCGACAAGCTTTGTACAGCACGATTCAAAGAAGGAATCACGCGATACAATACCAATGACAGCAGACTGATCATCATGATCGTCGATTGCGCGCCGCCGGGGAACTCCTTGGCCAGAAATACACCTACCGCCAGCAGGATGATTCCCAGCGTTTCCATCATTCGCGCCGGGAACATCGAAAATACTTTCAACGACGCCAATTGCGATGTGGTGACTGCGCTGATATCAATGAAGCGATTAATGAAATGGTCTCCCTTTTTATAGATCCTTGCCTCCACAAAGCTCTCGATGCCTTGCGACAAGATGATATTGGCTTGCGGCGTTAATGTTCTGAACGAACGATCGATTTTTCGAACTACTTTTTTCTTGAGCAAGGCGTAAAACAATGCAATCGGTAGCCCCAATACCAACAAGATGAACACTGCCCGGTAGTCAATCCAGAGCAAGACTATGGTCATGGTAAAACAAATGCACATGTCCGTGATCAGCAGGTATCCGTTGTTCAACACCTGATCCACAAAATCAAATGCTGTATTCTTTATTTTCCGAAACGCATCAGCTGAGTTTTGTTTTGAATAGGTGGCCCAGTCAAGGGAGTAGAATCTGCGATAAAGCCTTTCCGATAATTCCAGGTAAAGCTTGTTCATGAATTTTAGTTGTCGGTGCGTGAGCCAAATGGCCGCGGTGTTTTTGATAACAAAGATCCCAATCACCAATAGCAACAAGGTCCGCCAGGACGTTTCCGAAATACTGAAAGGCAGGGTCGACTTAGTGCCAGCATCAGACAGCAGGTGATAGACAAACGATAATGCAATGGTTAATGAAAAAACTTCTAACAATGCAAGCACTACGGAAAGGGCTAGGTGACCCGCCGCTGTCGACTGTTGTCGCGCAGACAAGAGGGAGCGTATCAGCTTCCAGCTGGGCAAATTCGGCTGGCTTTTTTCATTCATGCGTGGAAGAAGGTTTATTGCGCAAAGGAAATTGCATTGACCGCTACCTGTACCATTTCATTCCTACCTTCGCAATAGTAGCTTTAATTTTCGACTTGGTCGATTGCAGGTACAGCGTCTTATTCCGGAACTGAAAAGAATTCACTTCGTTGATCACGCGCTTCACAGCAAAATCATAATACCTCCGCGAGTAGGTTCTCTTGAAGTCAATCTGCCGGTCATTGCTCGTTGACCATTCCAGTTTGGTCGTTTGGTTCGCTTCTACCTCCTGATACAACTCTGTTCCTTTTATCGGGTAAGCCACGGTAATGGTAAAGTAATCCGGGTTTGATTCTTTCAAGTGGTGAATCGTTTCCTCGATATCGCTTTCCGTTTCACCCGGGTAGCCCAGCATAATGAACGTGCCGGCTTCAATCCCATGACGCTTGACCAACTGGATCATGTCGCGCACCTGGTTGACGTCCACCCTTCTGTCCATTAAGTCAATCACCTTTTGTGAACCACTCTCGGCGCCGATCCAAACCCTGAAGCAACCCGCTTCTTTTAACATCTTCACTACCTCTTCATTCATTCGATCAGCGCGGGTAATACATTCGAAAGGAATCATGATGTTTTTTCGTTTGAGCTCGTCGCGAAAGGCGGTAAGCCATTTGTGACTGATCGTAAATACATCATCGACAAACCAGAGCGAATCGGGATTGTAGTCCCTTTTGATCATCTCCAGTTCTTCTACTACTTTTTCGGGTGAACGCCTGCGGTAGCTCAAGCCATACACCGCGCGACTGCACCATTTGCAAGTGTACGGGCATCCGCGCATGGTACTCACTGAGATTGCATTCTTCCCATGACGTTTCTTCCATCCATCCAGATAAAGCTGAAGGTTTATTTTCTTTCGATTCGGAATGGGCAGGTCGTCCAGGCTTTTGATTTTTTCGCGTGGCGGAGTTTGAACGAATTCATCACCAACCAAAAATGCGAGCCCATGAATATCCTTCCAATGATTTCTGCTTTCCGGATTCGCCTGCAAACTTTTTACGATCTCCAGCATGGTCTCTTCTCCTTCGCCGATCACAATGCAGTCAGCGCCATAACGCAGGAAATTCTCCGCACTGTAAGTTACTTCGGGGCCACCAAGAATAATCCTGGACGACGGCAAATGCAGACGAACGAAGCTAACAATCTCCAGCACATTCACCTTCGTCATCAGGTTTACATAGATCCCAATGATCGCCGGCTTATGATCCAGGAGATACTTATTAAAATCACCTTTACTGGAAAAGGTAGTGTCGTAAACTTCATTTGCGATCGCGTGTTCGTCCAGGTGGGCCGACAAGTAAAGTAATCCCAATGGAGGATAGGGCCGCATGATTTGCTGCTCCTTCTCATCATCCATCAAAAAGTATCCGTGGGTGAGGAGAACACTCATTTCAATTTCAGATCAATGAGGAAATGATCGGACATTCCCGATAAGGCCGAATAGCGTTCGAACCGGTGTTCTATTTTGTTGAGTCTGTTCAACAAGCGAGGGTGCTTCACAAAAAAGTCTTCGGCATACGATGGCGGTAACGCGAATCCAATCGGTCGGCTTTCAATAAAAGTAAAATCACGCTGGGCCCACTTCTTTATTTGTCCCGGGCGGTAGTACCAGGTCTTGACCCAAGTGCCTTGCAGGTCCGCCTCCACCTCCCGCGACGTCCAGCGACGGAATATTTTCGAGAGCCGGAACCTCACCATGAAGTACAAGCTTTCCCACAAAGAAAATTTAGGCATAATCACCGCGACAAACCGTCCGCCGGGAGAAAGCAATGCGGGAACCTTGCGTATTAATTTCTGCAGCGACTGTGGGTTAATACAATTCAATCCACCGAAATTAGAAAAGACCAAGTCGAATTTCTTGTCGAACAGCGATTCATCGAACGTCTCCAGATCAAGGTAATGAGAGCTTATCTTGTTCTGCATGGAATACTGACTGGCCTTTTGTTGCGTGACCTTCAGCATTTCTTCCGAAACGTCTGTCGCTACGATGTTGAATCCTTTCTCGCTGAACATCAAGGCATCTTCGCCGGTACCACAATTCAATTCCAATATTTCAAAGCCCTTCAACTGGGGCATGATCTCTTCGAGGTAATTCCACACGCGCTTCCGTTGCAACTGACCGATCGCGCTCTGCGTGAAGGTCGAGTCGTAGGTGGTGGCGATATGATCGAAGGGGGCTGCCATTCCTTTTAATTAATTCAAAATTTAAGATTCAAAATTCCACATTCCGGATTTCAGATTCAAAATTTCAGACCAGACAATTTGGAATTTGAAATCTGGAATCTTAAATCCTTTCCAACTTCTTCAACCGCAAACGGTGGGCGAATGAAGTAGGAAGATAATAAAATGTTGCGAGGCCTGAACGCAGGTCGCTGTAGTTTAGACGCAAAGGCTCGCGAAAGAGTTTCCGCAGGCTGTGAAATCCCTTGTGTTTGCGGTAAACATGATGGACGTACCGGTGCAATTCCTTATAAAATGTACCCGTAAACGTACTTTGGAACATCATGGCCAGGTCGTCGGAATCCGTCCAGTTTTGTTTATCGCGGAGCTGGCCTTTGACTTTTTCATAAAATTTCGTCCCCGGCAGCGGATAGGAAACCGAAATCCCCACTTCATCCGGCATCAGGTCCAATACCATTTTCATGGTTGAGTCGATGTCTTCACGGGTCTCGCCCAAATAACCGAATTGCAGGAAGAACGCTACTTTAATCCCGTGCTCCTTCATCATCCGCGTGGCGGAATATATCTGATCGACGGTTGTTCCTTTGTCCATGGCGTCAAGAATCTTCTGCGATCCCGACTCTGCGCCGACCCAAATGGTCTCCGCACCGGAATCCGCCAAGGCCTGCAGGGTATCATCCTCCAGCAGCAAGTCCACACGCGATTGAATCTTGAACTTGAACTTCAGCCCCTTCTTTTTCACTTCATCCCTGAACTCCTGAACCCATCGAGGCTTCAATCCAAAAATATCATCACACATCCAGAAGTGATCTGGCTTAAATTTTTGGATCACGTATTCGATTTCCTTCACGACATGCTGTGGCGAACGCGAGTTATAGCGGTTGCCATAAATCGGTTTCGCACACCAGTTACACTTATAAGGACATCCCCGCGTCGTCGCTAAGTTCAATGAAAAATATCCATGGTGCTGGAGCCAAATCTTCCGATAAGGTTCCAGGTCCAGAAGATCCCATGCTGGCAACGGTAGATGATCGAGATCACGCATGACCGGCCGCCCGGTAGTCAATACTGGAGCATTCTCTTTTTTGTATGCAATACCAGGAACGCCGTCGACAGATTTATTCGCCGCCAAAGTCTCCAGCAGTTCACGGAGCGTTTCCTCTCCCTCTCCGCGCACGACATAGTCTACACCGTGCAGAAAATATTTTTCGTAGTGATCGGTGGAGTCTGAACTTGAAACAATCACGGTACAGCCTTTCTTCTTGGCGAGCGCTGCCATTTCGAACGCAGCATCACGCATGGCCGTGAGACACATCTTCGTCAGATAGTTGAAGCCATCGTCGTAGATCACCAGGAAATCCGGTCTGGTTGAAACCAATGAGTCGCTGATCTCGGACGGCGCATCACGAAGCGCGGTATCGAAAAAAGAAACGTTGAAACCCGCATCCCGGATTACCGAAGCTGCGAGGATAGTCGCCAACGGTGGATAGGGCTGCTTGAACCTCCATTGCTTGGCGTCCAGCTTATAAAAATATGAATGTGTGAAGAGTACGTTTTTCATGACCCCAGCTTTACCTTAAATTCCTTTTCGTATGCACCGATCTTTTGCTCATAGAGGTCGATTACTTTTTTCTGAAAATGTTGTGGGTGGTTTTTCGAAGCGTATGATTTCGTTTTGAAAGCGATTTCAAAATCCGCTTTTGAATAGGATGCCCCATACTGTCTACTCCACCGACGCAGGGTAAGGTTCATGAAGAACCGCTCGAGCCATGGGAAAGCAAAATTGATTATTCCTTCAATCATCCTTTTTCCTGTTCTGCTTTCGCCGCTGGAAACCTGATCAAGCGGTCGCGTGTTAAAGTTAGGAAAGAAATCGCGAAGCCATGGGTTCCGATCGTGAAGCCTCATGTAGTACGAAGCGCCCGCCAGCGGTAACACGGTAGCTAATTCTGTCGCCGTAAAAAGATTCTTCTCTTCGATCTCCAGGTGGTCGCTATCCAAAAAATAGTTTACGCAAAAGTATTTGTGCGAATTGAACAGGAACAATCTCTTGTAAAGAACCAGAAATGTCCGGCAGATCCAAAGTCGTCGCGGTTCGGTGACGATGAAGAAGTCGAGATCGGATTTTTCGTCCATGAAGCCTTTGGAGAGTGATCCCGAAGCCATGACAGCGCGGACGAATGGAAACCGCATGATCCGTCGCGCCTGCCGGTAAGCCATGTCCATGCTTTTGTCCGCGCGATCATTACCCTTTACACGGCGCTCGATGAGCGCTTCCTTATTTTGAACGGTAAAGAAATTTTGAAATTGATAAATGCGTCGTTGTTCAACCAACGTCCGCAGCTCATGCTGGATGAACTCTAGATCAACATGGTTAGTACCCAAAAAGCGAAAGACTTCTGAATCCTTCAATGGGTAATTGAAGATGTCATAGTACAGCAATGTTTTCAGAATATGGTTGCTGACGTCCCTGCTCAAATCCACCGCCTCAGAATTCATACACTCACATTTACATTAATTTGGGATAGCGTTCGTTGATTAAAGTATTCTCTTTCAGCGTCGCGGGTCCATCCCCATTTGTTAAAGTAGCGAATTGCACTGAGGATATTTAACCCCAGCAGTCGAAGGTCTTTGTACGAGCCGCGTTCGTGATAATGATAGATGCTCGCTTCCGGATAATAAATCGTCCGATAGTATTTATGAATCCTCCGGGTAAGGTCGGTGTCTTCGGTATACAGGAAAAATCGTTCGTCAAAGAGTCCGACCTTTTTCAACGCCTCCGTTCTCAACATCATGAAGCATCCAGAAAGGAACGGAACATTTAAAGTCTTATTGTAGCCGGAATGGTGCAGCTCGTAGTGAAAATTTTCTCTTTCAAGCGCTTTCTTAAATACACCAAAAAAACGCCGCATGATTAATGTCTTCGGACTTGGCAGCAAGCGACACAGCGGCTGCAATCGCCCATCCGGATATAAGACTCGAGGCATAGTTTGGCCGACATCCGGGTGACTGTTCATGAAATCGTACAACTTTTTCATGGTGCCAGGCTCGAAGTACACATCCGGATTTAGCACCAAATGGTAAGTATACTTATCCAATACTTCCTTGAGGACTTTATTGTGACCGGCGCCAAAGCCAACATTGCGATTGTTAAAAATGTAGGTGATCCGCGGATCGTATGCCAGGTATTTGAGTCGATCGGTTGGAGAATTGTCAATAATATAGAGCGGTGAATCCTGCGTATCGCGCAAGAAACTATGAATTGTCTGAGCCAAAACATGGGCTGGGTTTTTATACGCGACAATGGAGGCGCTCAGGTCGTTCATCTGGTCAATGGGCTCGTCTTGAAATTACAAAAAAAACTAGGGATGTGTTTGAACACACACTCCTACAAAATTTGAATTTCCAGAAAAAGAACAGAATTTTATCGCCAATGCCTGTCACTTAAACTGCGACGATTCTTTAAGTGGTAGCGTTAATCCACCGACTAACCCATTAAATAGCTAATGAATCTGATCCGCACTTTCTCAGATTACCAGGAACAGTATAAGAAGAGTATAGAACACCCCGAAAATTTCTGGGCCGATGTAGCAAGCCATTTTAATTGGCGCAAAAAATGGGACTCAGTGTTGGAGTGGGATTTCCACAAACCGGAAGTGAAGTGGTTCAGCGGCGCTAAACTCAACATTACAGAAAACTGTATCGATCGCCACCTGGCGAATCGCGCTAATCAAACAGCTATTATTTGGGAGCCGAATAATCCGGCTGATGCTTCACGCCATATTACCTATCAGCAATTGCATGATGAGGTGTGTCGAACGGCCAACATGCTCAAAGCCAATGGTGTGAAGAAGGGAGATCGTGTTTGTATCTACCTTCCGATGATTCCCGAACTGGCGTTCGCCGTGTTGGCATGTGCGCGCATTGGCGCGGTGCATTCTGTTGTGTTCGCCGGATTTTCTGCCAAGTCGATCATGGACCGCGTCAACGATGCGGGCTGCAATGTTGTGGTCACGGCCGATGGATCGTATCGCGGCGAGAAAACCATCAACCTGAAAGGCCTTGTCGACGATGCGCTGTTGGCGTGCCCGACGGTAAAACGCGTGATTGTCAAAGAACATGTGCACTCATCGCCCGCCATGATGCCGGGAAGGGACGCCTGGTGGCATGATGAAATTGCGAATACATCGCCAACCTGTCCGGCAGAAGAAATGGATGCTGAAGACATGTTATTCATTTTGTACACCTCAGGATCTACCGGCAAACCCAAAGGTATGGTTCATACCTGCGGCGGATACATGGTGTATTCAAACTACACCTTCCGAACAGCTTTTCAATACCAGGAAGGAATGGTGTATTGGTGTACTGCTGATATTGGCTGGATCACCGGACATTCTTATATTCTCTACGGACCGTTGTCGGCTGGCGCAACTACGGTCATGTTCGAAGGTGTTCCGTCGTGGCCGGACTGGGGAAGATTCTGGCAAGCGATCGAACGACATAAAGTGAATATTTTCTACACGGCGCCGACGGCGATTCGTTCTTTGGAAAGAGCTCCCCTGAGTTTTGTCGAGCGGTACGATCTGTCGTCGTTGAAAGTGTTGGGCACTGTTGGTGAACCCATCAATGAAGAAGCCTGGCATTGGTATGATAAGAACATTGGAAAAGGAAAATGTCCGATCATTGATACGTGGTGGCAAACGGAAACAGGCGGATTCATGATCTCGCCGATCGCGCACGTCACAAAATTAAAGCCCGCGCATGCATCATTGCCGCTGCCCGGCGTTCAGCCTGCGGTGATGAACGAAGGTGGATTGGAAATTCAGGGTAACAACATTGAGGGAAGACTGACGATCAAATTCCCCTGGCCTTCGATGGCGCGCACCATCTATGGTGATCATAACCGCTTTCGCGAAACCTATTTCTCAACTTTTCCCGGAAAGTATTTTACAGGCGATGGATGTAAACGCGATGAAGACGGTTTTTACCGAATCACAGGTCGCGTAGACGATATCATTATTGTTTCTGGTCACAACCTCGGTACCGCCGAAATTGAAAGTGCCATCGATGAACACTCCGCAGTTTGCGAAACGGCGGTGGTGGGTTTCCCCCACGACATCAAGGGGCAAGGTATTTATGCCTTCGTGATCTGCTACGACAAGCCGCACGAAGACGACAAGCTTCGCGCGGAGATCCGCGATTCCGTTTCAAAGATCATCGGACCTATCGCCAAACCCGACAAGATCCAATTTGTGAGTGGACTTCCTAAGACAAGATCAGGAAAGATCATGCGCCGAATTCTGCGCAAAGTTGCCGAAGGCGACGTTTCAAACCTGGGCGACACGTCCACGCTTCTCGATCCTAACGTAGTAGAAGAAATCAAGTCCGGCGCTTTGTAATTCTCTCAAATCCTTTTTTTCGCCACTAAGGCACCAAGACACAAAGTACCACAAATGCACGCGAAGCATTTCTTAGTGAACCTTAGTGTCTTCGTGCCTTAGTGGCAAAAACCTAATTTACTCGAGGGCTTCGTCTGCGTTGATGCGAAATCTGCGGGCTAGCCTTTCTAATTTTTTTCCCGCAGATCTCGCAGATAAGCGCAGATAAATGCGATTTTTTTATGGCAGTTTATGGAATCATGGCCGTTTCTGAATCTCATGGTCAGAAACTAAATCCATAGGCTTATGAAAAGAATCTATACGCTATTACTTTGCGTTGCGGCCTTGTCCGCCCAAACGCAAGACTTCATCCCGGAAATCTCATCCGATGTAAAGCAGGTCACGGTTTTCCTCGAAGGTGCCCAGGTCACCCGACAGGCCAAAGCTACCTTGAAGCCCGGGGTATCATCCATCAAGCTCACCGGTATTTCTCCCCGCATCCAGGAACAAAGCATCCAGGTTGAAGGGTCGTCTTCAGTGAAAATTCTGTCGGTTTCGTTTCGCGTGAATTACCTGAACGAAATTCAGAAGCCTGAAAAGATCTCCTTCCTGGAAAATGAAGGCCAAAGAATTCGAAGCCTCATCGCCAAAGAAAAAGCGATGCAGGAAGTCTTCAAAGAGGAAGAGGTGATTCTCAAAACCAACAAATCCATTGGAGGGACTGAAAAAGGCGTTGAAATTCAGGAACTGAAAATAGCGATGGATTACTTCCGCCAGCGCCTTTCGGAAATCAAACAGCAGCTTCTACTCACGGACAAAAATCTTGAGGCATACGACGAAGAACTTGAAAAAATACAAGCTCAATTGTCGGAATTGCGCGGACGCAAATCACAACCCACCGGTGAGATCACCATTAAGGTTTCTACAAAAAATAGCACGACGGCGGACTTGAAAGTGAAGTACCTGGTGCAGGAAGCACGCTGGTTTCCATCGTATGATATCCGTGCCACCAATATTCAATCGCCCATCGGCATCACGTACAAGGCGAATGTCTCCCAGCAATCCGGTGAGGATTGGGACGATGTTGAGCTTACCATTTCTTCAGGCAATCCAACACAGGTAGGTGCAAGGCCCCTCATCAAACCATGGTACCTTGGGTTTAACAATTCCGTTTCGAACACGATCAGTGCCGTTCCACAGGCCGGATTGTATGGAGCCCGCAGCGCCAACAATATGATTCATGGAAGGGTTGTAGACCATGAAGGCAATCCGCTGCCGGGGGTGAATGTAGTGATCAAAGGTACGACCGTGGGCACGGTCACAGACGCGAACGGAAATTATTCTATGGTTGCCACGTCCGATGCCAGCGCTCTCGCTTTCTCATTCATTGGTTATCAAACCCAAGAAGTCCAGATCGGTAACCACGCTGAAGTTGATATTGCCATGAACATGGACGTCCAACAACTCAGTGAAATGGTGGTCGTGGGCTATGGTGCGCAAGATTCAGACGACTATTCACGATCGGATTACTCGCCAACGTATAAAGCGAAAAAGGTCTTGACCGCCACGCCAGTAGTTCGCCAAACCAACATTGAGTTTACATTGGACGAGCCCTTCACCATCAAGTCAGACGGAGAAGTTCGCGCGACGGACATGGTGGAATATGAGTTAGGCGCCATCTTTGAATACTACTGTGTTCCGAAACTCGAAACAGATGCGTTTCTCATCGCTAAGGTGTTGGACTGGGATGAATACAATTTCCTGGAAGGTGAGGCGAGTTTATTCTTTGAAGGAAAATTTATCGGCCGGTCGGTGCTTGATACGCGCAACACCAGCGATACGCTTACCTTATCGTTGGGGCGCGATGGAAATGTCTTGGTTACGCGCGAGAAGGTGAAAGATCTTTCCTCAAAACAATTTGTCGGCTCTAACCAAAAGGCCACGTTTGCTTATGACATTGCTATTCGCAACAAAAAGGCACAGCCCATTACGATTGTGATCGAAGACCAGATTCCGATCCCTAACACGAAAGAGATCAGCGTCGACAAAGTAGAAGACTCACGCGGAGACTACAACGAAACAACTGGCGCGATAAAATGGCGTAAAGAAATCGCACCCGGAAAATCTGAAACGCTGAAAATGACCTACACTGTTCGGTTTCCAAAATACAGCTCGATGGTGTTAGAATAGTCTTTTGGATTTTCATCTGCGTCAATCTGCGAGATCTGCGGGAAAAAATACAAGCCCGCAGATTTCGCAGATGAACGCAGATTGAGTCTCAGAGCATTTCTTAGTGACCCTTCGTGTCTTGGAGTCTTAGTGGCAAAAAAATTTCACTCACATTTTCTTGCCACTAAGGCACGAAGACACGAAGGAGCCACAAAGCAAACAGTTCATTCAATTGGCGATTGCAACTTCGTTGAGCAGAGGGTTGGCGTGTTCGAAAGCGCGGATGTTGGAGAGGGTAACGGAAGCGATTTGTGTGAGTGCTTCCTGCGTGAAGAAACCCTGGTGTGCAGTGATGAGAACATTGTGAAAGCTCATTAGGCGGGAGATGACATCATCCGCAATGATTTTTTCGGAGAGGTCGCGGAAGAAAAGATTCTCCTCTTGCTCATACACATCTATTCCGAGAGCGCCAATGATTCCCGATTTCAGCCCGTTGATAACGGCTTTCGTGTCAACCAGTCCACCGCGGCTCGTGTTGATCAGCATCACGCCTTTCTTCATTTTCTTCACACTTTCTTCGTTGATCAGGTACCGCGTCTGTTCATTGAGGGGACAATGCAGCGATACCACATCGGCCTTCTGAAACAATTCCGCCATCGGCAAGTATGAGACACCTAGTTTTTGCAACGCTTCATTGGGTTTGACATCAAATGCCAACACGTGACATCCGAATCCCAACATGATCCTGCAAAAAACCTCTCCAATATTTCCCGTGCCAATGCAAGCCACAGTTTTCCCATGCAAGTCAAAGCCCAGTAGGCCGTTCAGCGAGAAGTTCTGCTCGCGAATGCGGTTATAGGCCTTGTGCGTTTTTCGGTTCAGGGTCATCATCATGGCTACTGCATGTTCCGCGACTGCCTGTGGAGAATAAGCCGGCACGCGCACTACTTTAATACCATACTTTCGCGTTGCTTTCAAATCTACATTGTTGAAACCGGCGCATCGGAGCGCAATCAGCTTCACACCTCGCTCTGCCAGCGCGCCGATCACGGGTTCGTCAAGGTGATCGTTTACGAAAGCACAAATAACTTCCGCATTCGCAAGTTGAATAGTCTGCTCGTTGAGTTGAACTTCCAGGAACTCCAGATCGTATCCGAAGGATTTATTCTGCTCAATAAAAAAAGTCTTGTCGTAGGGTTGCGTGCTGAAGAACGTTATTTTCATGGGTTAGCAAGTAAGCTTGAAGGGGATTTCAATTTATTGATACCGTTGCAGAAAATAGATGAATCATCCCAAATAATTTACTTTTGTGGACACCAAAGATCCTGAATGAAGAATATCAAAATTGGTTTGATCCGCGAAGGGAAAGTACCTCCCGATAAGCGCGTTCCTTTTACACCTGTGCAGGTTGAAGAGATTGCGCAGCGCTTCCCGTCCGTTAAGGTAGTTTGCCAGCAAAGCCCCCTTCGCTGCTTCACCGATGACGAGTACCGCACCCTCGACATCGACGTCACCGACAATGTAAACGATTGTGATATCCTGATGGGGATCAAGGAAGTTCCGGTGGCGAACTTGATCGACTATAAGACCTACCTCTTCTTCTCGCACACCATTAAGAAACAGGCATACAACCAAAAACTTCTGCAAGCTGTGCTTCAGAAAAATATTCGGCTCATCGACTACGAAGTCCTGACTGACAAACTGGGAAACCGGTTAGTGGCGTTCGGGCGCTACGCCGGAATCGTCGGGGCCTACAATGGTTTGTGGACCTACGGCAAGCGTTACCATGCGTACGCCCTTCGACGCGCATTCGACTGCTACGACATCAACGACCTGAAACTTGAACTGAGGAAGATAAAACTCCCTCCCATAAAAATTATTCTCACGGGAGCGGGTCGCGTAGGCAAGGGCGCCATGGAAACGCTTGACACCGCAGGTATTCGAAAGGTAAGCCCGTACAACTTTCTCGCGAAGACTTTTGATGAACCTGTCTATGTTCAATTGGGCAGTTCTGATTATCACATGCGAAAGGAAGGCGGACACTTTAACCGAGAAGAGTTTCACCGCCATCCGGAAAAGTATACCTCAACCTTTCTTCCATTCTGCCAGGCGGCGGATATTCTCATGGCTGGCGCTTTCTGGAATCCAAAGGCGCCGGTACTTTTTACGAAGCAGGACATGCTGGCCCCGGAATTCAAAGTAAAGATCGTTGCGGACATCACGTGTGATATTGAAGGATCTGTTCCCAGCACAAAAAAGGCATCATCGATTTCTGATCCCATTTACGATTACAACCCGGCAACCGACAGCATGGAGCCGGCGCTTTCAAAAGATTCCAACGTCACAGTGATGGCGGTCGATAATCTTCCCTGCGAACTTCCCCGCAGCGCTTCCGAAGAGTTCGGACATGATCTGATCGACAAAGTTATTCCGCTGTTGGTTGGCGATGACCAGGATGACATCATCAAAAGAGCAACGATCGCGGAAGGCGGAAAGCTTACCGACAATTTCCGTTATCTGGAAGATTACGTGAAAGGGTAATCCTCAGTGCTGAAAGATTGAAGATTTAACAAATCCTTTTCGGAAGTACGTCGATTCACGTTCAGAAAATTCTTTTCCGAGCGCTTCAGACCAATGGGGTAAATCTTCGGCTTCAATGCTCGTTGTCACCCGAAAGAACAAGTACATTGCCTTTAGTAATATCCTATCGGCAAGGCGTTTGGGCTTAACAAAATCAGACGCGAGCCACAGCCCACTTGATTTCAAATGCTGTTTGCACTTCGCTATTACACGATGAAGCGACGCATCATTAAACAGGTCGAGGTAAAAATTTGTAATGATCACATCAAACTGTTGATCAGTGGGAATTGAATCCTCCGTGCCGTGAATAAAATCTATCTGCACATTTGAATCCACGCGTGCTCTGGACAGTGAAATCATACTGGCCGACGAATCAATGTAACAAACGCGGCCAGTCGGCTTGATGCGAAGAAGCTGTTCCAGCAGTTCGCCGCTCCCACCGCCGAGAATCAAAACATTACCGTTGCCTGGAATCCTACCCAGATAATGTAGTTGTGCCTGGAGGAGGGTGTTGCCAAACACCAATCTCGCCATCCTGTCATAGAAGGCAGCGACGGAATCGAAGTTCGCACGCTGCTCACGCTTCATAGTAGCCAGTATAAAATGGGAATAAAGAAAATGGCATCGCCCAATAGCCTGAATCGATCGTGCCTTTCAAAGAAAGTGCGGCTGGCAAAGATGAGCAACAATATGAATGCATCGACGGCGATAAAAACAGAAGCGGTTTTGTCCTCTGAAATGGCGGTCAGTAGTATCGCCAGCAAAGGCATCGACCAGATAAGGTAGCGGCTTACTTTTTCTCCGACCGTTGTAACGAAGGAAAGACGTCCATCATGGAGGTCGTGGTCCCGGTCAAACCAGGCGAAGAGCATGAGGTTCGTCAGTGCCGTTAAGAAGAACTGCAGGAACAATATCCATGGCCAAACACTCAAATCAGTTTTTGTCATCGCCATGGACGGTAGGGAGACGCCCATCGTATAGAGCAAGGCGACAACGATCTCTTTCGACACTTTCATGTATTGTTGCACAAGAAGGTAAAGTCCCACACCGGCGATCAAATAGACTCCTCCGATGAGAACAGGCTTGCGTATGAAAAAGATGAGGGCTGCTATGACCACAAGCGCAAAGTATACCGCTTTCAACAAAAGTTTGAAATTTCGCTGGTGAAACTGATGTCGCTCGGTGGAGGCCGGCTCAGGTACTTTTCGCGCATCCAGTAAATGATCAACGGTATAGATCACCCAAACTGTTATCGCTAACACTGCCAAGCCATAGGGCAAAAGTGAAACACCGAACACTTTAGAAAAGAACAACGCCGAGCATACCGATCCTAAGGCCACATCGATGCTCAGCAAATTCAAGGTCCGATAGATTTTCCCAAAAGACGGCATGGCGATATTTCGAAAAGCTAAGTTAAAAATTCGTGAACGAGTCTATGCAATCAAACTGAGAGGCGGTTTATATTTGCTCTGGTTCTGGATTGTGTTACCCTTTAATACCAACCATGCGAATTCCCGTTCTTGCTTTCCTTTGGCTCCTCTCCTGCTTGCTCCCTTCGACCCTTCTTGCTCAGAAGGCCGAAAAGATCGAACGTCTTAAATCCGAGCTCAACCGGGTCTCCACAGACACGGCCCGCATCCGGATTCTGCTTACCCTGTCGATGACCTATGAGGGTTACCAGATGGATTCAGCCATGGCCTACGCGCTTAAAACACTGAATCTATCCGAGAAAATAAATGACACCACCAGCAAGGCGGATGCGCTCCTTCACATCGGCCGTCTCAAGCGAGATCTAAGCCAGGAAGTCGAAGCACTCGACAACATGTTTGAAGCCCTTAAACTTTACCGCCAGATTGGCGACAGTGTTCAGATCGCCAATTCTCTTAATGATATCAGCATCATCTACGCCAACTCCGGTGACTTTAAAAACTCCCTCAATTATTTCAAGCAAGCGTTGGAAATTTTCCAGCAAACCGGAGATGAAAAAGGTGAATCGTATGCGCTCAACAACATCGGCATCATTTACCAGGAAATGGACGACGAAGCATCGGCCAAAGACTACTTTATTCAATCGCTGAAAATAAAGATCAAAAACAAAGATTTGTACGGCATCTCGCGAGGTTATACAAACCTCGGATCAATCGCAGAAAACAACGAAGCGTGGGCAGAAGCCATGCGCTATTATCAAAAAGCTGATAGCATCTATGTTCTGACGAATGACAAGCAAGTGCAAGGCGAGAACTTTCTGGCGATGGCGCGGGTCAGGCAAAATCAAGGTAAAGCAGCCGAGGCGCGGAGACTTGCTTTGCTCGGCTTTGAAGTCGCTAAAGACATCAACGAACTTTCCATCATGATGAAGTGCAGCAAATTCGTCTCGGAGCTGGATGAAAAAGCTAAGGATTATAAATCATCGCTGAAGTATCAAAAAATATACAGCACCATGGCCGACAGCCTGAGTGACAAAAACCTCGATGCTATCCGGGAAGAGATGAAAGCAAAGTTCGACGTGGAAGAAAAGGAACGCGAAATCGTAATGCTTAAAAAAGACAATGAACTCCACGAAGCCCAGAAAAAAAACAACAGGCTGATCAATTATGCCCTCTCGGGTGGCATGGTGTTCTTCCTGTTGATTTCAGGATTGATCTACTATGCTTACCGTACCACGAAAGCCGCGCGTGACGAGATCGAACAACAAAAAAATGATCTCGACAAACTGAACAAAGAGAAAGATCGCTTTTTCTCGATTTTGTCGCACGACCTGCGTTCGCCGCTAAACCAATTGAAAGGGCTTTCTTATCTCCTCGTCCATCATGGAGATGTTTTAACCGCCGAGGAATCCAAGGACGCCAAGAAGAAAATCGATACATCCCTGGATAACATGACGACCTTAATTAATAACATTCTCGAGTGGTCCATGGCTACCTCGAAGAAGAAGCAGTGGTCGTTCGAAAAAGTAAATCCGAAAGACCTTGTCGACAAGAACATCGCACTCTATCAAAGTATTGCAGGAAGCAAAGGAGTAACGCTGGTACACCAGCCAGGCGATGAGGTATTCGGGTACGCCGATCATCAGGCCATTGACACCGTGATTCGAAATCTTTTATCCAACAGCATAAAATTCAGTCACCCTAACAGCGAGGTAACATTGAAAACAGCAACCGAGGGTGATCAGATTGTCGTTTCGGTACATGATACTGGAATAGGAATTCCGCCCGAGCTCCAGGAAAAGCTCTTCACCATGAATCGATCTGTACAGCAGGCCGGAACCGCTAACGAAAAAGGAACAGGCATCGGGTTGTTATTGTGCAAAGAGTTGATGAAAGAAAACAATGGCGATATCTCCGTAAAGAGTACTCCGGGAAAAGGGAGTGAATTTTTTGTCTCTATTCCACGATTTGTGGATGACGTGCTTCATCAATAATCCAATAGCAAAGAAAAAGCCCCGGGGCTACCGAGGCTTTCCATATTTCGCATGTCGAGCGAATTACGCTGACTTGAGGGCTTCCGCTCCTCCAACGATTTCCAAAATCTCTTTGGTGATCGCAGCCTGACGTGTACGGTTGTAGCTCAAACGCAATTCTTTCAACAACTCACCGGCATTTTCTGTTGCCTTATCCATGGCGGTCATCCGCGCGCCGTTTTCAGCAGCACTCGAATCCAATAACGCCTTGAATAATCCAACCTTGATCGACTTGGGGATCAGGCCGGTGATAATTTCTTCCTGGCTTGGTTGATAGATGTAGTCGATCTGCGTCGATGCTGCTTCCTTGCTTTCTGCAGGCGGCAGGATCGGCAATATTTGTTCTGCCCGTAAGATTTGGGTCGCTACGTTCTTAAACTCGTTGTAGACAATCTCGACCTTATCAAATTTTCCATCGCGGAAAGCTTTCATCACAAATTCTCCCAGCTCGGCGGTCGCACCAAAAGTCAGGTGACTGATCAACTGCGCGAAGTCAGCATTCACGGCATACTTGCGCTTCCCAAAAAAGTCTGCTGCCTTTCTTCCGATCGGAATGATTGTGACGCCGCCATTTTTATACTGCGTGGAATATTTTTCTTCGATCAGGCGAGCGACACCTTTAAACACGTTGCTGTTAAAAGAACCGCAGAGTCCGCGGTCGGAAGTCACGGCAAGGATCAGGATCTTCTTCTCCTCGCGAACCTGGCTGTACCAGTTATCGCCGTCGTTGCCGTTTTGCGCAGCCGACAGGTTTTGAAGAATGGCGTTCAGCTTTTTAGCGAACGGGCGCATTTGCGTAATGCGTTCCTGCGACTTGCGCAGTTTTGCCGCCGCCACCATTTTCATGGCTTTGGTGATCTGCTGCGTGCTGACGACCGAGGTGATCCGATTCTTTACTTCTTTTAAGCTGGGCATTGTAAAATGTGCTTATCAAACAGGTGCCCCGACAAGTCGGAGCACTTTATTATGTCTAGTATTTTGCTGCGAGCTCCTGAGCTGTCTTCTTGATGATAGCAACGTCACCATCTTCGAATTTGCCGGCGCGAAGGTTATCCAACACGGTGCGGTGGCTTGCCTTCATGATTTCCAGGAATTCCTTTTCGAATTGCTTCACTTTCGCAACAGGAACTTTGTCCATGAATCCACGCGTAGAAGCGGTGATGATGGCAACCTGCTCTTCAACCGGCACGGGTGCGAACTGATCCTGCTTCAGGATCTCCGTGTTTCTTCTTCCGCGCTCGATCGTAAGTTTCGTGGCAGCGTCAAGGTCCGAACCGAACTTCGCGAAGGCTTCCAATTCACGGAACTGGGCCTGGTCAAGCTTTAAGGTACCGGCTACTTTCTTCATCGACTTGATCTGTGCAGAACCACCCACGCGCGATACCGAGATACCTACGTTGATGGCAGGACGGATACCGGAGTTGAACAAGTTGGTTTCAAGGAAGATCTGACCATCCGTGATCGAGATCACGTTTGTCGGAATGTATGCTGATACGTCACCTGCCTGTGTTTCGATGATCGGAAGGGCAGTCAGTGATCCACCACCTTTCACCAAGTGCTTGATGGAAGCTGGGAGGTCATTCATATTTTTAGCAATGGCGTCGTTGTTGATGATCTTCGCCGCTCTCTCCAACAGGCGAGAGTGAAGATAGAACACGTCACCAGGATAAGCTTCGCGTCCCGGAGGTCTGCGGAGCAGCAGAGACACTTCGCGGTAAGCAACAGCCTGCTTGGAAAGGTCATCATAGATTACAAGTGCAGGTCTTCCAGTATCGCGGAAGTACTCGCCGATAGAGGCACCCGTGAACGGCGCAAAGAACTGCATAGGAGCAGGATCGGCAGCCGAAGCAGAAACGATAACGGTATAGGCCAAGGCACCAGCCTTTTCTAAAGCGGCAGCCACGCTGGCTACCGTAGAAGCCTTCTGACCGATGGCCACGTAGATACAGAAAACAGGCTCACCTTTTTCGTAAAATTCTTTTTGGTTTACGATCGTGTCGATCGCCACCGCAGTCTTACCCGTCTGGCGGTCACCGATGATCAATTCACGCTGACCACGGCCGATGGGAATCATCGAGTCGATCGCTTTGATACCGGTTTGTAGCGGCTCATTCACCGGCTGACGAAAGATTACACCGGGGGCTTTACGCTCCAGGGGCATTTCAAAAAGTTGTCCCGTAAGCGGGCCACGACCATCCACTGGTTTTCCCAGGGTGTCGACCACGCGACCGAGCATACCATCACCTACTTCAACAGAGGCGATCTTCTTGGTGCGCTTGACGGTGTCGCCTTCGCGGATATCTTTTGAATCACCGAGCAATACAGCTCCGACGTTATCTTCTTCGAGGTTAAGTACCAGGGCGCGGAGTCCGTTCTCGAACTCGAGCAACTCACCGGCCTGAGCTTGGGTAAGGCCATAGATGCGGGCCACGCCGTCACCTACAGTCAATACGGTACCTACTTCTTCCAGCTCGGCATTCGTGCGGGCTTGTGAGAGTTGCTCGCGCAGGATGGCTGATACTTCTTCTGGTCTGATTTCTGCCATAATATCGTTAGTCGTTATCGGTTAATCGTTTCGTTGTGTGTGTGATTAATATTCCTTGATGTAAGGGTTCTCGCTGAACTTTACCTTCAGGGCTTTGAGTTTGTTTTGAATCGAAGCATCGAGCTGGCGATCGCCCACATTCAAAATAAATCCGCCGATCATGTCAGGATCAACCTCTTCGATCAGTTCAATTTTCTTATGCTCGCTAAGGCCTTTGGCAATCGCCTCAATGCTTGCGCGAAGCTTAGCATCGACCGGAACAGCGGTAATGACCGTCGCCTTGCCGATGTCTTTGTATTCATTGTATGCGTTGTGAAATTCCTTCGCGATGGCCGGAAGAATCGGCTCACGATTTTTACGGGTGATGATGTCGAAGATCGCCATCGTCAGCGCGTTCACTCTCTTCTTGAAGATTTTCTCCAGGATATCGCGCTTCTTATCGTGTTTGATAATCGGGTTGCGGAGCATCAACATAAAGTCGCGGCTGGAATCACACACCTGGGAGAACATGAGCATGTCCTGGTGCACTTCTTCCAATGCGCCCTTCTCCACTGCCAAACTCAACAGTGACTTTACGTATCGCGATGCTGCACGAGAATCGGCCATGGCTTAGTTAGTCTTAATGTCTTTGAGGTAGCTGTCGACAAGTTCTTTTTGAGCTTTGTCGTCGGCCAGGTTTTTCTTCATGAGCTTCTCGGCAATTTGCAGCGAGAACATGGCCACCTGGATCTTCACTTCTTTTAATGCGGCTTGCTTTTCGATATTGATCGCAGCACGGGCATCTTCAATGATTTTGTCCGCAGCTTTCTTGGCGTCGGCTTGCGCTTCGTCCTTCATCCGGTTAGCGGCTTCGCGCGCGGCGGCAAGGATCTTGTCGCGTTCTTCGCGGGCTTCTTTCAGCAGCTTCTCGTTGTCTGATTTCAACTGAGCCATTTCCTCGCGGGCTTTCTCAGCCGTTGACAAAGCCTCGGTGATCGACTGCTCACGTTCCTTCAATGAGCTGATGATAGGTTTCCAGGCAAATTTACTGAGCAGGAAAAAGAGCCCAAGGAAAACAATGAGTTGCCAGATGATGAGTCCCGAGCCGGGGGTAAGAAGTTCCATAGCGTATGGTTATGAAAAGTGTAATGTCAATAAAAAGAAACTTGCCCGGCCAATCGCCTAAGGCAAGTTTCAAAGCTTTTAGCCCAGTGAAATCAGCAGGCAAATTACCAATGCGAACAGCGCGGCTACTTCGATAAGCGCGGCAATGATCAGCATGGCACCCTGAATCTTACCAGAAGCCTCTGGTTGACGGGCCATACCTTCCATAGCAGAACCACCGATTTTACCGATACCGATTCCGGCGCCAATTGCAGCCAGACCAGCACCGATTCCAGCGCCCATGATTGCAAAGCTCATGTCCAATAAAAGAGCTAATAACATAGTGTTATATATTTAAGTGAAACAAACCCTATCGCGGCTCTCACCACGACAAGGATATCTTTAATCTATTAATGATGCTCATGATCCGCCGTCGCCATTCCAATGTAAAGGGATGTAAACAGTGCGAATACATAAGCCTGAATTCCGGCTACTAAAAGTTCAATGAGGTTAATGAAGAGAACGATCAAACTTGATACGCCACCCACCCACACTCTCTCGAAGATGAACGCGAGCGAAATCAAACTCAACAATACAATGTGTCCTGCAGTGATCGCCACAAAAAGACGGATCGTGAGCGCGAACGGCTTCGTAAAAAGCCCGATGATCTCCACGCCCATCATAATGGGCCTCAACCACCATGGCACTCCGGGAGTCCAGAAGACGTGACCCCAATACGCACGATTACCATTGATGTTTGTAAGGATAAAGGTGAGTACCGCTAAGGTCAAAGTTACAGCAATGTTTCCGGTGAGGTTGGCTGCACCCGGTAGCAAGCCCAAGAAATTTCCAAACAGGATAAAGAAGAATAACGTCAGTATGTAAGGCAAGAATCTATCCGTATTGTGACCCAGATTCGGTTTGACAATTTCGTCTCTGACAAAAACGATAATCGGTTCGAAAAAAGACTGAATGCCGCGCGGGGCTTTACCCTTGTTATTCCGATATCCCTTTGCGACCGCCCTAAACACCAGAACCAAAAGCAATGCATTGATAAAAAGCATAGCCACATTCTTGGTGATGGAGACATCGAACACGCTTTTCTCACCCAGCGTAATGTGACCGTGCTCGAGCTTGTATCCGTTGTACTCGACCAGATGATGATGTTCGTCGTAAAAGTTATGCGAAGAGAAGATATCCAGTCCGCGCTCGGACGAATAGACGATCACCGGTAGGTACAGCGTACCGTAATGGCCGTCCCAGAAATGCCAAACATGGTCGTCCAAAACGTGGTGCAGGATCACCTCGCTGGCGTTGAATTTCTCAGCAGGTTCCTCGGTCGATTCTCCCCCATCCGAAGCATACGAAAACGACGAAAAACCAAAGACCAAAAGCAGTATAAAAACGAGGGGAAAACGGCTGATTTTATTCGAAATCACGGTCATTTGGGCGTTTTACGAGGTTCTGAAAATCCGACCGCAAAGGTATCAATTAAACCTCCAGAAAAAATAGAGCACAAAAAAATTTTTGGCCTTTTTAAGCCTTCGATTCCCGACTGATTTTATGGTAGAGAAATCCGATTTCGAGTGCTGAAAAAACAAAGTAGGCGATCAGGAAAACGACGACATTTTCTATGGCCGCGGACCGGTCCTGCAAAATTATCACGACGACATACGCGCCGCTGGCCAGCAGCTTGAGGGCCATCGTGAACAGGAATAGCAGAACAAAAACAGATGGCTTATGAGCCTTATAGAGGTACCCAAAGATGACCGCCGTCGAGAAGCCAACGAAGATCAGGGTCTGGTAAAAAAAGGATGGGAGGTGGTTTAGAACCCCATTGGAGACCATCCACAGGGCGACCATTACCATGAACGCGGCAGCCCCTGCCAATACCAATAGAAATCTGATCAAGGATTGTCCTGTTTTATGGATCTGTACAATTGGAACATCATGCCGCCAAACGCGCCGAAGCCAAACAACAGCATAAAAGCCGGGAACTTCAGCCCCAGGTATTGGTCGAGCTTATAACCCAGCCAGCCAAAAATGGCGATTGCTCCGAGGAGCTGAAACGCCAGGCTGCTGTACTTTAAATAATCATTAGATGGACTTGGCTTCCTGCTGGGGGATGGCTCGATTGAGGCCATTGGCTTCACCTATTTTGATGTCTTTTACCACAGCACCCATTTTGCAAGTGCCGTTGAAGACTGCACCCGGCTCTACCACCATTTTGCCCGTCACAATATCACCATTGATGACGGCCGTGGCCTTGAGGACCAGTAGTTCTGATACTTCGATTCTGCCTTTTACTTCACCTTCAATGTCGGCGTTCTGGGCGATGATATTTCCCTGTACGTGCGACTGGTGACCCAGGGCTACCTTGGATTTAGACTTCACATTTCCTGTGATCTTGCCTTCGATACGGATGTTTCCGTAGGTCTCAATATTGCCTTCCAGGTAGGTTCCTTTTCCGATGTTGTTGCTCGAGTTGCTGATCTCCTCAGCTACGCGCTTTTGTTCTTTTGAGGTTAGCATGACGTTGGGTGTTTAAAAAGTTACAAATTCTTCAGGGTTCAGGGAGTTGCCATTGTACCACAACTCAAAGTGAAGATGTGGTCCATTGGTAAGCTCACCACTGTTGCCAACTATAGAGATGATCTCGCCACCGTTAACAAATGTACCAACTTTTTTTAAGAGTTGCGCATTGTGCTTATAGGCCGAGATGAGGTTGCCCCGATGCTGGATCATGATGACATAGCCCGAGTCCTGGGTCCAGGAGGAAAAGATCACCGTACCATCGGCGATGCACTTCACGGGCTCATTCGCCTTCGCGACGATGTCCACACCGAGGTGCGATTTCTTCACATCATAGGGATCAGAGATGAATCCGGCGATGGGCGAATAGAAAAATGTCTCCTGCAATTCGCGGTACTTCGCGCTGGTCAGGGTGATCAGTGAAAGATCAGACTGTTCGAAATCTTTTCTGAAGCTCGAATCAGAAGCGTTCGCTTTCAGCGAAGTCGGTTTGGTGAGCGCCTGGTTCCCGCCTTGCAGCGCTCCACCCGGATCGTCGAAGCTCGCGGTATCGCCACTGAGTACGCGTTGAAAGCTGGCGATAAATTGATCCTTCCGATCGACCTCGAGGGCGAGTGAATCCACCTTCTGTCCGAGCTCCAGCAGCTGCTGATTCAATACCATTTGTTCGTGCTTGGGATCAAACCAACGGGCGAGAATTGTCTTCGACAGAAACAGGCTCACGATGAAAAGCCCCATAAAAAAAATACCTGAAAAAAGGATAACTTTCGAATAGGTAAAACCCGCACTGGTCTTCTCCGCAAAGTTCTCTTCATTGCGGATAACGAACTGATACCGGGTGGTAAGCCAATTGGATAATGTCTTCCTTGATTTCATCACATGCTGATTGGTCGGCTGGCGCACCCGAAGAAATGTTGAGTGACTTCAGGGTTCCAGGAGCTTTTTCTTTTTTCTCTGCAAAATTAGATATTCCGGCCTATTAAAGTATGGAATGTGCCTTTTTTGCGTTTTATCTTCACTAATATCGACCGTTTGAAACACTCGCCGTCATATCTCATTTTAGCTGCAATACTCTTACTTCTTGCCTGCTCGTCAGAGAAGAATACATGGACGGCCAAAGCCTATCACAATACCACGGCGCACTACAACGGCTATTTTTATGCTCGGGAGGAAATAGCCAAGATTGACAAGACCCTATGGACAGGCATGGCGGACGATTTCAACAGAATACTTCGGCTCTACCCCGAACTAGACTCCACCACAGCGAAAGGATACGACAAGGAAATTCAGGAGGCCGTGAAGATGGCTTCGATTTCTATTCAGCGTCACCCCAACAGCAATTGGGTCGACGACTGTTACATTCTTGTGGGCAGGGCACGTCACTTAAGTTTGGACTGGGGGAATGCGATCCAAACTTTCAAATACGTCAACACCAAAAGTAAAGATCCGGATGCGCGTCATCAGGCGATCATCGAACTGGTTCACACTTTTGTTGATCACGGAGAATATGACAACGCCCAGGCCGCGGCTGATTTTTTACAAAATGAGCCGCTCAATAAATTCAACAAAAAGAATCTGCTCCTCAAGAAAGCGTACCTGTACCAGGCTCAGACTGACTACGATAGGATGGTTCGCAATTTGACCGATGTCACGCCACTCCTGCGCAAGAAGGACAAGCCGGGAAGAATCTATTTTATCATTGGCCAGGTTTATCAGAAGCTTGGATTTGAATCAGAGGCATTCAACTACTACCGGCGGTGCATCGCTACCAATCCGGAGTACGAAGTTGATTTCTATGCGCGCTTGTACATGGCCCAGGTAACGGAGATCTCTCGCAGCCGCAGCGTCAATGCCGCGCGAAAGTCATTCAAGAAATTGTTGAAGGATTCGAAGAACAAAGACTTCAAGGATAAGATTTATTATGAAATGGGCGTCTTTGAATTGAAACAAAAAAATATTCAGGAAGCGATTGTCGAACTCAACCGATCGATCCGCGAAGGCACCAACAAGCGGATTGATGGCGAAGCGTATTTGAGACTCGGCGAAGTCTACTACGACACGCTGAAGGATTACGAACTATCACAAGCCTACTACGACAGCGCGATTACGTCGTTGCCCACCGACTACGAAGGATATGAAGCCATCAAGGCACGTCAGGAAGTTTTGAATGAGTTCGTGAAAAACCTGAAGACCATTCAATGGCAAGACAGTTTGCTGAGTATGGCATCAATGGATTCGGCGGCCCTTCGTGCCAGGATCGATTCGGCCTTTGCCGCGAAGAAACTGGCGGCGGAAAAAAATGCCGGCAAAAAGAAAAGGAAGGCTCCTCCCCGGGAGTCTGACGTGTCGAACGCAAGCAATGTATTTTCTACAGGAGAAGGAACAGAGACTGAACAGGTATCCTGGTACTTCGGCAACCCATCAGCCATGGCATTGGGCCAAACCGAATTCAAGCGCATCTGGGGTACAATAACCCTCTCCGATAACTGGAGACGATCGCTCCGGTCTTCTACGGTTACCAATCCAACACAAAATCAAGAGACGGCGGCCAACGCCGCGGGACCTGCCGAAGAAACTTCCAAAGCGACGCCGGCCGATCCGGCAGCAGCCGAATTTGAACGCATCAGTAAGCAACTCCCTCGAACGGACGAACAAAAGAAAGAGGCATTGAGCAAGATTGAGACTGCTTACTTCAACCTGGGCGACATCTACTATTTCAAGCTGAAGGAGAACGATAATGCGGTAGACTCTTACACAACACTATTAAGACGATTTCCAAAATCCGAGTATCGCCCTGAGGTGTTGTATAAACTGCACCTGATTTTGAAAGACAGCAATCCCGAACTCGCAAAAAAATATGGCGATGAACTCCTGAGGGACTTCCCGGAATCAACGTTTGCCAAGACCTTGAAGAATCCCAATTACCTGGAAGAATCCAGCCAGGCCGCCGAAAAACAAAAGGCGATGTACAAAACTGCGTATGCCTATTTCGAAAATAACGACAACGTTCTGGCCACAAACACCATCGAACAGGCGCTCGCGTTGGGAGAGACATCGTTCAATCCAAATCTGGAGTTACTTCAGATTCTTATCATGGGCCGCACCGAAGACATTACCAAGTATCAGTCAGCACTCGAGAAGTTTTTAGTAGATTATCCCGACAGCCAGGTCGCCGGGTACGCCAAAAAACTTTTGCAGGCTTCCCACGATTTTCAATTGAATAAAGAAAAACAGAAGGGCATCCAGTACGTTCGCTCGCTGGACGAACCGCACTACTTTGTGCTCGTATATCCGCAGAAGGAAAAACTGGGAGACATTGCCTCAGCGAATCTTGAAAGATTCAACCAGGAAAACTTTAAAGACCTGCCGTTAAAAACCAGCAACCTGGCGCTTAACGATGAATATTCACTCACCCTCATTGCTGATCTTCCGCGTGTTCGTACGGCCATCGAATACTATCAGACATTCAACGAAAAGGTATCGGGCATGTCTGAATTGCGAAACCATAAATTCAATACTTTTGTAATTACTAAAGACAATTTCGACATCTTTTACCGAACAAAAGGACTTGATGAGTACCTCCAATTCTTCGAAAAAAATTACCCGCGACAAAATCAGTAGTCTCCTGTTGACCAAAAAGCCGTGGTTCCAAAAAGTGATCAAGGGCATTTGGATTCTCTTCTTGTGCATCGCTTTGGGGTTGCCTGTGTACGTCTACTCCGTAAGCATCGACTTGTTCGGGTTGTTTGGAGGGATGCCCAGTTTAAAGGCGATTGAAAACCCGGAGAATGATTTGTCATCGGAACTGATTTCCGCCGATGGTGTGTCGCTGGGCCGTTACTTCCGGTATAACCGCAGCCAGGTCACCTACGAACAGCTTTCACCTTACCTCGTCAATACGCTATTACTCTCCGAAGACCACCGTTTCTATAAACACTCGGGCATGGACTTCTGGGCCTACCTTCGGGTGTTCTGGGGACTCGTAACACTTGATCCGGCAGGCGGAGGAAGTACGCTTACCCAACAGCTCGCCAAGAATCTTTACACCATCAACCCGGAATTGGATGGAAGTCTGGCCCGGCTTGGAAAGTATCCGAAGCGCATGATTCAAAAGACAAAGGAATGGCTCATCTCCGTGCAGCTGGAAAAGAACTATACTAAGGAAGAGATCATTACGATGTACTTCAATACCGTTGAGTTCAGCAGCAATGCCTACGGTATCAAAGTCGCCAGCGAAACCTACTTCAACAAACCCCAGGACAGCTTAAACCTTCAAGAGGCTGCGGTCTTTGTGGGTATGTGCCAGAATCCATCATTGTACAATCCTCATCGATTTCCCGAGAATGCGCTGGGCAAGCGAAATGAGGTACTTCGAAAACTTCTCACGCACGGATACATTAAATCAACGGAAGAATTCGATTCATTAAAGGCGCTGCCCATCGACCTGAATTTTGCAGTTCAAAATCAAAACCAGGGTCTTGCCACTTACTTCCGCACCGTCTTGAGAAACGATTTGATGACCTGGTGCAAAGAAAATGGTTACGACTTGTGGGAATCGGGGCTTAAGATTTACACCACCATTGACAGTCGGATGCAACAATTTGCTGAAAAGGCGATGCAAGGACACATGGCTAAGCTGCAGGCGGAATTCGAAGCGCAGTGGAAGATCAGGGCACACAATCCATGGGTTGATGAAGAAACAGGCGTAGAGATTAAAAACTTCTTGCAGAAAAAAATCAAGCGCACAGACACGTATAAGAATCTTGTCGCGCGTTACGGAGAGAAGTCGGACTCGATTAAGATCATGCTCAACCTCAAAAAGCCCATGACAATTTTCACGTGGAAGGGCGAGCGTGACACAACGTTCAGTTCGATGGACTCACTCAACTATTACAACCGGTTCCTGCAATGCGCCATGATGTCGATGGATCCGGAGACTGGTGCTATTCGCGCGTGGGTAGGCGGCATCAATCACAAGTTCTTCAAGTATGACATGGTTCGCCAGGGCGCACGCCAACCTGGCTCTACCTTTAAACCATTTGTCTATGGAACAGCTATTGAAGCTGGCTTTTCTCCATGCCTACGGCTACGTGATATCTCACCGACCATTAATGTGTCCGGCGGAACCTGGAGGGTAAAAAATGCAGCGGGCGATTACGGCACGGGAGAAGAAATGACTATCCGCCAGGCGATGGCACGATCGGTGAACACGATCACCGCGCAGATGGTCGATAAGGTTAAGGCGGAGAACGTCGTTGATTTTGCAAGACGACTGGGGATTACGAGCCCTTTGGTCGCAGTTCCTTCGATTTGTTTAGGTACCAGCGATGTGTCTCTTTACGAAATGGTGTCTGCCTATTGCAGCTTTGTTAACCTTGGAATTTCTATTGAACCATACTACATCACCCGCATCGAAGACAAGAACGGAAACGTAATCGAAAACTTTGTGCCCAAGACCCGGCAGGCGATGGATGAACGCACCGCTTACAAGATGGTTTATATGCTTGAAGGCGGCGTGGAAGAATCGGGTGGTACTTCGCAAGGACTCAACGCCGATCTAAGGCGCGATAATGAAGTCGGCGGAAAGACCGGTACAACCGACAATGCGTCTGACGGCTGGTACATGGGTGTCACCCACAACCTGGTAACGGGTGTATGGGTTGGTGGCGATGAAAGAAGCATACACTTCCCTTCGTGGAATTTTGGACAAGGATCTAAGACTGCGAGACCGGTGTGGCAGGAATACATGCTACAGGTATACCATGATAAAAACATCGGATATGGCAAAGGATTCTTCAAGCGTCCGGTAACCGGCCTGGGCGGAATGACGTTGGATTGTAGCCAGTTTGTGGCCTCCGATTCAACAGTCGTTGTTGAAGACGAACCCTGGACGATTGAAAATTAATACGCCCTATGTCAGACCGGCTTAAAGAATCCGTAAGCCTGTTACCAGAACTTCCCGGTGTCTACCGCTTTTACAACGAGGTGGATGAATTGATCTACGTTGGAAAAGCCAAGAGCATCAAGAAACGCGTCACCAGTTATTTTTCGAAAAGCACGGGTGTAAATCGAAAAACACTCAAACTCGTTTCAGAAATCGAGCGCATCGATTACACAGTGGCTAACTCGGAGTTTGATGCACTCCTTCTCGAAAACAATTTCATCAAACAGAATCAGCCGCGGTATAACATCCTCTTAAAAGATGACAAGACTTTTCCCTACCTGGTCATCTTGAAGGAACGCTTCCCGAGAATCATTTACACCAGGAAGTATATTCCCGCTCAGGGCGAATACTTTGGCCCCTATTCCAGTGTCGTGGCCATGAAGAATGTGCTGGAGCTTGTTAGAAAGCTCTACACCATTCGCACGTGTAACCTTGTGCTAAGCCAAGTGAACATTGAGCAAGGTAAATTCAAAGTCTGCCTGGAGTATCACCTCGGCAATTGCAGGGGTCCTTGTGAAGGAAAGCAAGACGAAAAATCCTACGCTGACGAAATCGAGCAAGCCCGTAACATCCTGAAGGGAAACATTAACCTCGTCTACCAGCATTTCACGCAGCACATGAAGGCGGCGGCCGAAAGTATGGATTTTGAACGCGCCCAGTACTTCAAGGAAAAGTTGGAAACACTCGAACGCTTTCAAACCAAATCGTTGGTCGTAAACCGCGACCTGACAGATATTGACGTCTTCACCATCATCAGCGATAGCGCTCACGCTTATGTGAACTACCTCCAAATCAAGGAGGGATCAATTGTGTTTTCCAAAACACTGGAGCTAAAGAAAAAATTGGAGGAACCAGACGAGGAGCTGCTGAGTTCCATCGTACTGCAACTGCGCGAACAAAACAACAGCGAGAATCGACTTGTCCTGAGCAATATCCCCATTGAAGTTCTCGAAGAGAACGTCGAGAATAATATTCCCAAAATCGGCGACAAGAAAAAGCTGGTTGACCTTTCACTCAAGAATGCATTCGAATTGAAAAAGGAGCGGGCCATTCTCCGCGAAGGAAAAAAATCAAAACAAAAAGAAACGCTCGTCATCCTGCAACAGGATATGAAGCTCCCGATATTTCCTACGGTCATTGAATGCTTCGACAATTCCAACTTTCAAGGGACCACGCCGGTCGCGTCGATGGTGCGCTTTGTCGATGGCAAGCCTGAAAAAAAAGGGTACCGCCATTTCAACATTAAGACAGTCGAGGGACCCAACGACTTCGCATCCATGAAGGAAATCGTCGGCCGCCGGTATAAACGCATTCTCGATGAAGGCGGGCGCCTGCCAGACCTGATCATCGTAGATGGTGGAAAAGGGCAACTCAGTAGCGCCTGCGAAGCATTGAAAGAGTTATCGATCTATGGCCGGATTCCTATTGCTGGTATCGCCAAAAAATTAGAAGAGATCTACTATCCGGAAGACCCGCTACCGCTTCACATCAACAAAAAGTCTCCGGGACTCATGCTGCTTCAGCAGATACGCGACGAAGCCCATCGCTTTGCCATTACATTCCACCGGCAAAAGAGAAGCAAGGCACAAATCAATACCGAACTCGAGGAGTTGGAAGGCATTGGTAAAAAGTTGGCACAACGACTACTTCAAAAATTCAAGTCTGTGAAGAAGGTCAAGGAGGCGCCGATTGAAGAGATCGCTGAGATTGTAGGCCAGAAAAAGGCGGAACTCATCAAAGGTCTAAAATAAAAAAGGAGGCTTGCGCCTCCCTTTTTGAAAATATCAAAAGGCAAATTAAAACTCCCACAAGTTGTGTTCCTTTTCCATGAGCATCATCTCGGTCCACTCACGAGCCCAAACACCTTCGCGGTACGGTCTGCCGTTAGCGCGGTAAGTATCATCGATGGTTTCATCATCGGGGTTCTGAACCTTGTAGATGGTACCGTGGAATAATCTCAGCAGAAATGCATCAGCAAAGTTCTTATTCTGCGCTGTGTTCTGCCAGTTAAACCAAACTGCTTTCGGAATATTGTTCCGGAAGAGTTTCTCCAAATCTCTGTACTTAAACCAGCCAAGAGAAACGTCGATACCGGTGTTGGTTTTTGCACCTGGAACAATTACTTCGATGGCTTGGATGTCATAGTACAATCTGGATCTTCTGCGATCGAAGATGATGTCTTCCATCATCTGCGCAGTACTCATATCGCCAATGCTATATTCGATACCACTTCCTTGCGAGGTCACAGACCAATCTTCGTCTGAACCTTCAGCACCAGGGGTCACGCCGCGGTTGTCGCGGAGCGCGCGATAGTTTCTGCCGTTGTAAGATGTGAGATCGTCGGTATACCAATCTCTGCCTGGATCCCATGCGTCGAACGCCTGAGCTTGTTCAGCCACCAAGCGACCGAGGAAATCCTCTTTTGAGATTTTGGTTGTTAATGAGTCGTTAGCATAGACATCTGGTAACTCACCAGACTTCACTGCGTCAACGATCAATTTGCTGATCTCACCGTTCTTGGCAAAAAATCCCTTGTTCTGTTTTTCCTTCAGGTCGATTTTACGCCATACGCGCACCTTATAGTGCTGCTCGTACAGCGGGATCGGATTCAGTGAATTAGGATTGTACTGCTGTTCCAAATCCTGAACCTCCTGAGCAGAAACTGACCAGTAAGCCACTGACAAAACGGTGAATAAAACTATCTTCTTCATCACATTACGTTAGTTCACAGGAATAATGATGATACCGCTTGAACCCTTAACCGTCACTTTTTCTTCTTCATCCTTAAAGGTTCTACGGATTACATCCTTAATATCAATAACAATACGATCACCGGGGCGAGCCTGGCTGATCCAGGAGCGCAAATCAGGGTTCTCGTTGTTAGCATTCAAGCGCTGCACACCGGCAGTTCCACGACCGAGGATAACCTCAGCGCGCTTCACGCGGTAGCGTGCATCCTTCGGAACTTCTTCCTTGAAGTTCGTCTCAGGCTCCGCAACAAAGCGAAGGTTACCCAATTGGTTTGCGCGAATACCGTTTCTTAAATCAACTGGTGTGTTGCCGATATAAGCGATAAATCTTGGGTCCGGTACGTTCTTAACATCGAATGGTTGATTACCGATCAGCGCACCACCGTTGCTAACACCCACAGTGATCTTGCGTTGCTTTGGAATGATTGTCACACGACCTGGCTTGTCACCCTTGATGACTTCAGCGCCATTGGGGTTAAAGGAAGGATTATAGTTCGTGCCGAGGGCAGGAACTTCAATCATTACGGTGTTACCGCAGTTCATGTAAAGGGTAGGAGCGTTACCAGTAGTGACCTTAATAATCGGCTGTGCTACCAGGAACTCAATTTTCTGTTCGTAAGGCTTTCCATCGATGAGGATTTTAGCCTGGAAGGATTGTTTTGAATATCCATCCTTATCGTACGTTCCGCCACGGGCAACGAATTCAACTTTACCCATCTTCACTCCGGTTGCCGGATCTTCAGAGATGCTGAGTTTGTTTCCGTTGTAGAACATGTCGGGGGTCAAGGCAGAAGACGAAGCACTCACAAACATTTGCGCTTCATATTTTGCACCGGCCGCGACAATGGATGACTTAGGAATTACCATCGGAACGATGTTGTCGAATACGACCAATTCAGAGCCTGCTTTCTTCGCTAACTCGTCAAGGGCAAGCGCTTCATACGCCAGGATCTCAGTTTGAATCTGGGTCACAGAAGCGTAAGCTGCTACCGGAGGCGTGTTCTCAAATGTGAAAGTCAAGAAGTCCTTGTTGGCGTGCTTTTCGTCATTTTTGAAAGCTTCGATATCGCTGGGAGCGCGAGCCAGGGTTGCAAACTTCCGGCCGCTTAATTGTTCCAGTTGTTTGGTGTAGTCCTTAAGCCTTTTTTCAAATTCTGTTCCGACACCCGTGTTCTTATCCATCATCATCGTGGCAACATCAGAACTGTGGTTGTTGATGAAGCCTTCATCAACGGCTGTTGCATCGGCCTCTTCCATCATCTTCGCCTTTACGGTCTCGACATATTTAACCATGTCGTCGGAGATTTGACGGACTTTCTGAGCATTGCCAACGGCCTGAACCACTTCTGGTTTGTCGCTGGTGCCACCATCTTTTAGAATCTTTGCCAATTGGGCCGAATTCTTCTTTGTGCTTTCTCCGATCAATCCTTGGAGTGTACCGTTGATGATCGCGAATTTTTCAAGCACCGCATTACTTACCTGCAAAGCCAGAAGGGCTGTCAGTACGAGATACATCATACCGATCATCTTCTGCCGCGGGGTTTCTTTTGCACCTGCCATGGTTGGTTTTTAGTTTTAAACGATTAAACCCAAATCTTATTATTGATTTCCGCCACCTTTCATGGCTGTCAACATGCTGCCGTAAACTTTATTCAAAGCAGTCAGGTTATCGGTAAGCTTACCCAACTCATTGGTAAACTTGGCTGTGTTATCGCCTACTTTAGAAAGACCATTCATAGCACCGGTCAGACTTTCGTAGAACTTGTTCATATTTTTTACGTGGCTGTCAGCATCCTTCAGTTCCATTTCATAAACTGAATTCAACGCAGCCAGGTTCTTTGTTACTTTTTGAACTTGTGAGTGGTACTCACCAGCGTCCTTAGAAGCTTCTGACATGCTGGCTACAGCCTTAATTGCAGTGTCATAAGACTTATTCATTTCCAACAATTGCGTAGAGGCTTTCTTCACGTTGCTTGCATAGTCGTTGGTGGCAACAGCGGCATCAGAAAGATTTGACATCTTCTTAGCTGATTCAGCCAGGTTGCTCAACCCTTTGCCTACGCTTTCGAGCAGCTCGGGTCCGATCTTAGCCTTCTCCAAAGAAGCATCCAGTTGTTGCGTCAGCGACTGACCAGGACGATTCGAAATACGAGGCGATACGGCGGGCGCTTCATAGTCTTCAGCCAATTCAGGATATACTTTTGACCAATCTGGTTCCTGGTGAGGCGGTTCGAATGCACTCAGGAAGAAAATAACAGCTTCAGTAGTAAGACCGATCATCAGCATAGTATCAGCACCGGTCAAGTGAAGGATTTTAAATAATGCACCAATAATTACGACTGCTGCGCCAATACCATAAACCTTTGGCATTATGGTTTTAAAGAGGAGTTCGCCAAATCCGCCTTTTTTCTTGCTCATTTTAGTAATGGTTTAAGTTTTTGCCTTTTGTGAATTGATGAAATTAAATATAATCAGAGTTTTTTAAAATTCCTGCCCGGATGAACGACCTAGGTGAGTCATAGCACATCTGAACCCAATGTAGGCCCGAGTAGAATCTTTAAATTCATAGGTACGTGTACCGGTTTCCAGGTAGTACGCAACGTCTTTCCATGAACCGCCACGCACCACTTTCTTCGGTGGAACTCTGGGGTTGAATCGTGAACTCTCCGGATCAGTTCTCGGATCAATGTACTGCGGGTTAAGATCCCATACCGTTGGAACTGATGCAGGGTTAAAATCATCAAGACACCATTCTGAAACATTACCCGCCATGTCAAACAATCCGAAGTCGTTCGGGAAGTAAGCCATCACAGGAGAGGAGTAAGCAAAACCATCATCGTAGAAGTTACCACGTCCAGGTTTGAAGTTCGCCAGCATACATCCTTTTGAGTTACGGATGTAAGGGTTACCCCAGGGGTACTTCGCCATATCTCTTCCGCCGCGAGCAGCGTATTCCCACTCGGCTTCAGAAGGGAGGCGGAACGCAGGCATCGGAAAATCGCCTACCGTCTTGCGGTAGTCATTCAAATAGGCTGTTCTCCATTTTCCAAAGAACACAGCCGCATCCCAGTTCACACCGACTACCGGGTAATCGTCATAACCAGGGTGCCAGTAATAATAATCCTGAATAGGATCGCCCATGTGGTGAGCAAAGTCGCGCACCCAGGCCGTTGTATCAGGATAATATTTTTGGCGGAAGGTTTCCGGATCTACAGTTTCAAATCCTTCGATGGTTCCATTGTCGACCAGGAAGAAGTTGGTGAACTGACGATACTCGTTATTGGTGATCTCGGTGTCATCCATGAAGAATGAACCGATCGTGACTTGCTTGTTGAAGTTGATCTGAGTAGAGGCCGGGTCCTCATCAGCCTGACCCATGTGAAAAGTACCTGCGGGAATTGGCACCATACCATAAGGAATGGTCATCACCCATCCCTCACGACCAGGAACACCCACCAATTCGCCCTGATCATTTCCTCCTCCTTTGCCGCCACCCAGGCCGAGCAATCCGCAAGCGCTGGCCACGGCACCTGCGAGTACTAGTACTACTTTTGAAAGGACCGATTTATTCATACTGCTATCTCAGTTTTCTTTGCTTACTATATAAATAAGGGAGCGAAAGTTAGTCTATATTCCCCTAATTTTTTTGAGAAACTATTCACAAATTCCATAAAATCCTAAAAAACACAAAATCAAATGTCGCTTAGTGCCTGTAGCGAGGGGTTCGAACGACTTTTTTACCGCTACCCGGATTGACCGGCAGGTCGTAGCTGAGCATCACTTCCAGTGAAAAATTTTCTTTGGCATCTCGATCTTTGACGATGAAGTCTATACCGGTTCCCAGTTTCAAAGATTTGTCCTTTAGCAGGCTATATCCCAGCAGCAAACTGCCGGCTTCACCTTGTCTAAACGCTAATCCAACCCACATCGTATCCTTGTAGTATCCTATTCCTGCAAGGTCTACCTGAGTTTTGTTGAGGTCGGAACGAACGGCTGCTGAAAACTGAATTCTGAGATCAAAACTCACTTCATAAAAATATCCGCCAGTAACGTTGAGGTGGTTTTCCAAGGCTTGTCGTGCACTGTCTGTGCCGAAATCAAACTCCGAACGAAGTAAGTGGTTAAACCCTAATCCGAGGTAATACTTTTCGGCGCGATAAAACAAGCCCACACCGAGGTCGGGCCTTACCTGAGATTCCTTACCGTTCTTGAGGAGGGGATCGTTTTCATGGATCGCTCTGTACTTCTCCCAGTCAATCGACTGTGAATACATGCCAACCTTTATACCGAAACTGAGTTTGGTTTCTTTGATGCCCAAATGATAGGCATACATCGCCTGAGCTTCCAGATTGTTTTGCGGTCCGAGGTTATCATTCATGATATACGCGCCGAAACCACTTCTCAGCCGATAGATGGGAGTGTTGAAGCTTACCAATTGTGTTGTGGGTGCTCCGCCATCGCCGAAACTCGACTGATAGCCAAGCCACTGACTGCGATGGAGAGCCGTTAAACGGGTCACGCCATCAACGCCAGCAAAGGCCGGTGTCATGTACAAATTATTGAACATGTACTGGGTGAATAGGGGGTCTTGCTGAGCAAAAGCGCCTGAACATGTCAGTACGGCCAGGAGGGTATAAAAAGTCTTTTTCAGCATCAAGGTTAAAAAGTAGGTTTAAAGTAAACGCTTTTTTATGACACTTTCAAGAAATGTAATTAAAGTGTAATAAAAATCCTGACTTTGTAATATTCAATAAATGAAGTAGTTATTGAATTCAGACCAGCTGGTACCCGATGCGCTCGAACTCGAAAAGGAAACTTACTTGATGTTGTTAGCCCTTTTGATGTACAACTCCAAAGCGCCCGTCATGGAGGGTGCGTTGGGCAGGGGAGCTTCGATATCAAGAATGAGGCCGGCATCGCGTACGGCTTTGGCCGTTGTAGGTCCAAACGCTGCAATGCGGGTATTATTCTGTTTGAACTCCGGGAAGTTCACAAATAGCGAGTTGATCCCCGACGGGCTGAAGAACGCCAGTATGTCGTAGAACACTTCCTTCAGGTCCGACAGGTTCGCTGCCACCGTGTGATAGATGATGGCCTCGGTGTAGTTGTAGCCGCCTTCTTTCAGGAAGTCAGGGATATCATTCTTGCGGATATCTGAGCAGGGGAACAAGTACTTTTCGTTCTTGTGCTTCTTCAAGATCTCCAGCAAATCCTGCGCGGTTTTTAGACCGGTAAAAATTTTGCGTTTACGGATGACGATGTATTTCTGCAGGTAGTTTGATGTCTGCTCGGAAATGCAAAAGTATTTCATTTCAGGGGGCATCTCGACCTTTAATTCCTGGCAAATGTGGAAAAAGTGATCCACTGCATTGCGGCTTGTAAAAATGATGGCCGTATGATTCAGGATTTCAATTTTCTGCTTACGAAACTCTTTCACCGGTACCGGCTCCACCTGAATAAAAGGACGGAAATCAATCTTGAGATTGAATTTTTCGGCCAGTTTCAGATACGGAGAATTAGCATCAGGGGGGGCTTCTTGGGTCACCAGGATGCTTTTTACTTTGCGCATCCTGTCGGTAGCGATTTCACTCATATCAACACGTAAAAAAAATCAGCTAATTGAAAAGTACTTTAAGTGTAATCAGAAAGGGTATTAATTCCGTAGCGCAAATGTACGAAAATATGTGAAACAACGACTGCCGCGCGCGAACACTTAGTTTCATCAACATTAAAACGATAAATCCGCCAGAGATCCACGGAATCATGAAAAATAAAAAGCTGAAAAAAGTTGGCCGCTGCCCGTGAACGATGAAATAGACTGACAAAATCACCGTGAGCAATCCAAAAGTTACCAGAATCACCCGAACCCAATTGAAGAAATGCAAACCCATCACCTCGGGCGCGCCAAACAAAAACGTCAGCGCGTAAATCAAAACGATTTTGATAAAAAATACACCCAGAATGATCGCGCTCAGCCGGATCCACTGGTATAATGCGCCAAAAAAATCTTCCGAATAAAAGGAAGGCGCCAGTGGAAAACGGTGCTGCACAAAATGAAATATAACCACCAGATAATATCCAAGGATCAGACTACCGAAAACATAAAACAACATGTTCGTACTGCTGGTTGTTCGGGTATACACCTGTCCTTCGTCGGAATCACGAAGCGAAAATATTTTAGTAACAGAAAAATAATCTGACGCCAACTTCGGGTTCAGGCGGATCAACACAATGAGCATGACAAAAAGGATCAGAATTCCGCTGATCGCAAAGTCACGGAACGAAAACGACATTCGACCGAAAGATTCTTCCCCTTTTGTTGGGGGTTGGTCGGACTGAATAATCGTGATCATCTCCGCCGAAATGGAAGGTTGATGAATGGCCAGGGACAAAACTGACTTGCCATAAGCTTTTGCAAGGCTGTCGAGTGGCCAGGATATCCGGTTGCTTTCCGCCACCAGCTGCCGATCGATGAACAACGTGAATGGTCTTTTGCTTTCGACCACGAGTTTATCGCGGTAGAAATGGTCTGTATTTATTTCGAAGTATATCGCCCCGACGGGGCTTCCATCGTAAGGCAGATAAGAATCGTTCTGGAAGACCTTCCACGTGGACTTTAGGTCCAGTTTGGTAAACCCTTTCTCTTGACCCAAACAGGTTAGTGCCACGCAAACCATCGTGACTCCAAGCGCGGCACTTCGAACAAATCCTCTCATTCCTCAAAAATATCAGAATCGATGTTATCTACGAAATACTCTAAGTTTGCACGATACCATGGCAGGAATTTATATCCACATTCCGTTTTGCAAACAGGCGTGTCACTATTGTGACTTCCACTTCTCAACTAACCTGGACATACGCGCGCAAATGGTTGACGCGATCGCGCAAGAGGCCACGATACAGCAGTCCTACCTGAAAGGCGAAGTGATTCAAACCGTATACTTCGGCGGCGGAACACCCTCCCTCCTTTCCCAGGAAGAAATCCATCAGTTACTAGCAACATTTCGAAAGAACTTTACCATCCTCCCGGATGCAGAAATATCCCTGGAAGCAAATCCTGACGATCTGACGCCGCTGAAACTCAACGCGCTATTCGATGTCGGCGTTAATCGCCTGAGCATCGGGATTCAATCCTTTGACAACCGGGTGTTGCAATTCCTGAATCGATCACATGATGCTTCATCCGCGGTCGCCAGCGTTGAGCACGCACGACTAGCTGGATTCAAGAATATCAGTATCGACTTGATCTACGCGATCCCAGATCAGTCAGAATCGGTTTGGAAACAAAACATCCACCAGGCGCTCGCCCTGCATCCGGAACACATCTCCTCTTATTCACTGACGATCGAAGAAAAGACCGTCTTTGGGCGATGGGCCTCAAAGGGCAAGCTCGCTCCTGTTCACGATGACCACGCTGCTTCCCAACTGGAATGTTTGGTGACTATGCTGGAGTCTGCCGGGTTTGAACAGTACGAAGTTTCAAACTTTGCCCGACCTGGATTCCAGTCACAGCACAACAGCAGTTACTGGAAACGCGAGAAGTACCTGGGACTCGGCCCCAGCGCGCATTCTTACAACCGCGAAAGCCGCCAGTTTAACATCGCCAACAACCACCTTTACTTAAAGGGACTTCAATCGGGCTCCATTCCATTTACACTTGAAGTGCTAACCCAGGAAGATAAGGTTAACGACTACCTTCTTACCACCTTACGCACGTCGTGGGGTGCAGACCTCGCCAAACTTAGAGACGAATTCGGATACGATTTGACTTCGCGTCACGCTGCATATTTGGAAAATCTGGTGTCGAAGAAACTTGCCACACAACAAGATCACAAATTAATCCTCACAAAATCCGGACTGCTTCTCGCCGACAAGATTTCATCCGATTTATTTATTTAAAATGGATCGCTTCGTTTATCGTAGTCTATAAGTTTCGTAACTTTCAGAATCGAATTACATGAAGTCGACGGAAGAGAAAAAAGTATACATGCTACTCAAATCGGTGATCTTCCATTATCATGGATTGGATGAAGCCGAAAAAAGAGATCTCGACAAAACCTCAGACGAACTAAATGCCCAGGTTGAATACAAATGGGCTCTTGATTTTGTAGCCGAAGACTACATCACCGCCTTTGACCGCGCGCGCGATTACCTGAATAACATTATAGGCGATTATCCCAAAGGACAGCGCATCGAACTGATCAACATGGTCTGGAAGGCCAACAACCTGAAAGGCTACGTCACCGAAATGGAAGCGACGGCAATGTTGAAGTTGGCCAAGGATTGGAACGTTCAGAAAGAATTAATCGAACTCGTCTTGCACTAATTACGATTTACGAATTACGATGTACTAATTGAAGCCGATGTATTGGCCCCTTCATAAATCGTAAATCGTAATTCGTAAATCATCACAAGCTCATCATGTCTTTAAACTTCGCCGCCTGACGACGACTTACTTCTACCTTGTCGCCACCTTTCAGTCGCACCATTAGTCCTCCGTTGAACCACGGCTCAATGCCTTCCACCCAACTGAGGTTTACGATGTGCTTACGGCTTGCGCGGAAGAAGGCGCGCTCATCCAATTTTTCGTCGAGTGCATTCAATGATTTGTGGATCATCGGGCGATTCGTGTCAAAGTATACTTTGATGTAGTTGCCGTCGGATTCAAAGAGTCGCACATTCGACAGGCTGACGAACCAACAGCGGTCGCCGTCTTTCACAAAAACCTGGTCGCTCAATCCAAGCTTCTTTTCTCCTCCACGTGCAGCCGCTGTCTTCGCTCTCTCCTTTTCGGCCAACTTGGAAACGGTCTCGGCCAGACGCTCAGGCTGAATAGGTTTCAGCAGGTAGTCGAGTGCGTTCACCTCGAAGGCTTTCAATGCAAACTCATCGTAGGCTGTCGTGAAGACGACGAGCGGAACAGAATCAAGCTCTTCCAGCAATTGAAATCCGGTCTTGCCTGGCATCTGAATGTCCAGGAACAACAGATCGGGGTTGAGGTCATTGATCATCTGATCCGCTTCTTCGGCGTTCATGGCTTCACCAACAACTTCAATCATTGGATGGTCTTCCAACAATTTCATTAACTCTTTTCGCGCCAGGCGCTCATCATCCACGATTAATGCTCTCATGCGTTTGGTTTTGAGGAATTATGATTTCAGTAAGTACAAAATTATCGTTTTCGTTTACAATCCGGAAGGAGGCTTCATCACCGTACAAAAGCTTAAGGCGCTGCACTGTATTCTTGATTCCTAACCCTCCCTTTACCCGTTTGGTACCATTCAGCATATGCCCGCTATTCCGGATATGAATCTTCAAACGTTCATTATCAACATAAGTTTTGAGCTGAATAATTCCACCCTGGGTCAGCTTGGAAATCCCATGTTTGATCCCATTCTCCACCATGGTCTGAATCATCAAAGGCGGCACCAGGAAGTTCTGTGACTCTGGGTGGATGTCAAACTCCGTCTTCAGGCGTTCCTCAAAGCGAATGTTCTCCAGCCCCAGGTAATCTTTCACGATCCGCAGTTCGTCATCAAATTTGGTCAGTCCCTTTTTCTCCGACGCAAGGCTGTTTCGCAGGATGTTGGCAAGTTGATTAATCGCCTGTTTGGATTTGGAGGGATTCTCGTCCACCAAAGCGCGAATACTGTTCAACGCGTTGAAGATAAAATGTGGGTTCAGCTGTGACTTCAGATTGTTCAATTCGATTTCAATCATGGAAGCTTCGAGCTTCAATGACTTGTTATAGCGATCGAAATAATGATAGGTAAAGTAGAACACTGTCCACAGGAAGAAGATGATAGCATAGAACGATGACTGCCCCAGGATTTGCACCGGATCAAATGCCTCCACCGGATCAAATAAACGGCCGAGCAACAGGTTGACAGGAATTCTGATAAAGTAAACAATCACCCCCATCACAAACACCGCGACCAGTACACTGGGGATCAAGCGAGGAAGTGAAAGGTAAAGCCACCGCCAGCGGTTTAAGATCACTCTGAAAAAATGAGTGATGAACAAGCAAATCAATGCTTCAAGAATTAGGAAAACAACTCTGCGTGTGGTGATGCTGGCGCTTGCAAGAATACTGGATGAAATCTGCAGCACGGCATAGAGCAGCCATCCTCCGATTTGTAAACTCCAATATAGTCGGTGTTTATTCACCATGCGCATCACAAGCCCGTCGCCGGACTTTTAGCAAAGGTATGGAAATGTTGAGCGTCGTCGCGTGCAGAATTATTTCAGTGGTTATAAATACTTAAACTGGATAACGTAGAGAAATACCAGGCCGGTTGTGATAATCAATATCCAGGTGATAATCGTCAATGCCTTCTTATAACTGACCAGTCGAGGTTCTGAAACGAGCGTGTTGGCTATGAAGGAAAGTCCGGCCAGCAGGTACAAGGCGGCCTCTAGGTAATCCTTCCGATAGACATAGTAGCCTCCAACACCCAGGGCGATCAACCCGAGAATATACTGTCGTGTTTTTGCGTTCATGATTTCAGGCGCTTGTCTTTTCGAGCGTTTGCTGTAACTCCGGTTTCAAAAATTTTCCCGTATAGCTGGCGGGGTTATTGGCAACCTGTTCTGGTGTTCCCTTAGCGATAATCTTTCCACCTTTTCCGCCGCCTTCCGGTCCGAGATCAACGATGTAGTCGGCAGATTTGATAACATCCATGTTGTGCTCGATCACCAATACCGTATTGCCCTTCTCTACAAGTTTTTGAAGTACATCCAGCAAATGGGCAATGTCCTGGAAGTGCAAGCCGGTAGTAGGCTCATCCAGGATGTAAAGCGTTTTGCCGGTATCGCGTTTCGATAATTCGGTTGCCAGTTTTACGCGCTGCGCTTCTCCACCCGAAAGTGTCGTAGCATGTTGGCCCAGGGAAATGTACCCAAGACCAACTTCGAACAAGGTTTGAATCTTCCGCAGAATCTTTGGTTGGTTTTCAAAAAAGGTTACCGCCTCCTCTACGGTCATATCCAGCACGTCGCTGATGGATTTACCTTTGAATCGCACCTCCAGCGTCTCGCGATTGTATCGTTTACCCTTGCACGTTTCACACGGCACATAAACATCCGGAAGAAATTCCATTTCGATAAGACGAAGACCCGCGCCTTCACAGGTTTCGCAGCGGCCGCCTTTTACATTGAAGGAGAACCTTCCGGTTTTGTATCCCCTGATCTTCGCTTCGGGCAATTGTGAAAACAGATCGCGAATGTCGCTGAAGACGCCGGTGTAGGTAGCAGGATTCGAACGCGGTGTTCGACCAATCGGCGACTGATCAACTTCGATTACTTTATCAATCTTCTCGAGGCCTTCGATTTTTTCGTGCGCCAAAGGTTCTGTTCGGGAGTTATAAAAATGTCTGTTGAGAATCGGGAAGAGCGTCTCATGAATCAAGGTTGACTTACCACTTCCTGAAACACCTGTGACGCAAACGAACGTCCCCAGCGGAATTTCGAAGCTCACATTTTTGAGATTGTTTCCCGTTGCGCCTTTTAACGCGAGATGGTCGCCACTTCCCTTCCTTCGTTCTTTGAGCAATGGAATTCCCAATTTTCCATTGAGATACTGAGCGGTGGTACTTCCGCCGGCCAAAAAATCCTGCGGTGTGCCCGCAGCGACCACATGGCCACCATGACGGCCGGCACCCGGACCAATGTCGAGGATGTAATCAGAGTCGAGCATCATTTCCTTGTCGTGCTCCACTACAATGACACTGTTGCCGATGTCGCGAAGATCTTTGAGCGCTTTAATGAGTTTCACATTGTCGCGGGCGTGCAGGCCGATGCTGGGCTCATCCAGAATATACAATACGCCTACCAACTGCGTTCCGATCTGCGTTGCCAGTCGAATGCGCTGTGACTCTCCGCCACTTAATGTACGGATGGGTCGATTCAGGTGGAGATAGTCTAATCCGACATCCAGCAAGAACCCGATGCGCTTCCGAATCTCCTTCAGAATTTCGACCGCGATCATTCGCTGCTTATCGCTGATCCGATTTTCCAACCCGACAAACCATTGGCTCAGCGCCTGGATGTCCATCTCGGCCAACTCAGAAATATTTTTGCTGTCAATCTTAAAGTGAAGCGACTCCTTTTTCAAGCGGGCGCCATCGCACTCCGGGCATTTCTTGCTGATCGTAAAATCCTCCACCCACTTTTTAATGGCTTCGGATCCTTCGTCGCGTTGCTTTTCCAAAAAATTGATAATGCCTTCGAAGCGCGTATTCCATTCCGTTCCAGGATATTTCACAGACGAAACTGCTACCGGTACATCATCTCCGTAGAGCAGGATTTTCAACACGTCTTTTGGAATATCTTTTATCGGCGTAGTCAGCGTGAGCTTATAGCGCTTGAGTATCGCTTCAATTTTCTTAAAGATCCAGATGTCGCGATACTCACCGAGCGGCAGGATACCACCGCGGCTGATACTTAATTTCTTGTCCGGTACAACCGACTCCTCAGTGATTTCTTCCACTACGCCAAGCCCATTGCAAACGGGACAAGCGCCATAAGGCGAGTTGAAAGAAAAAGTGTTTGGCGCCGGCTCGTCGTACGACAATCCGGTCAGCGGATCCATGAGGAATTTTGAATAGTGATGGACCTTTCCGTTTTCTTCCATCACCATCATCACGCCTTTGCCTTCTTTCAAAGATTTGCCAATGGACTGGCCTATGCGCACGCGATCACCGACATCTGCAACGATACGATCCATGACGATTTCGATGTCGTGGATCTTGTACCGATCAACCTGCATCTTGGAGGTGATGTCCTGAACTTCACCATCCACTCTTACCTTGGTGTAGCCCGATTTTCGGATTTGCTGGAACAGCTCGCGGTAGTGACCCTTTCTTCCCTTTACGATCGGTGCGAGCAGTACGAGCTTCTTACCTTTAAAATTATGCAGCAAGGTATCGAGGATCTGATCTTCAGATTGCCGCACCATCCGTTCGCCTGACAAATAAGAAAAGGCTTCGCCGGTTCTGGCGTATAACAATCTCAAGAAGTCATAAATTTCCGTGACCGTGCCGACTGTCGACCGTGGATTTCGCGAAGTTGTTTTTTGTTCGATGGAAATCACGGGGCTCAGCCCGTTGATCTTGTCAACATCCGGCCGCTCCAGATTTCCAAGGTAACTTCTGGCGTATGCCGAGAAACTTTCCATGTACCGGCGTTGGCCTTCCGCATAGATGGTATCAAATGCCAACGACGATTTCCCGCTTCCACTAATGCCCGTGATGACCACCAACTGGTTTCTGGGAAAGGATACATTGATGTTCTTGAGATTGTGCTCGCGCGCTCCGACAACTTCGATGAATTCATGACCGGTGTGGTCGACTCGTTTTTTTTCAGCGGATGATTTTGCCATGAGCGCAGCGCGATTCTAAAGGGATACAAAAATGCTCTTCACTTGGTTTCCGGCAAAATGAAGATTCTGAAATGTACTATCTTTTTAACGAATGGTTTTGCGTTAAGATTCTTCCGCAAAAAAAATTTCGGAGGGTCAGGGCATTTCCTTTCCCTGAACAGTTTTGAGCATATCGAACCAATCCTGAAGGTCCAGTTGAATTTTCATGGCATCAGCGCTTTCCTTTATGCGGTCGGGTTTGGTGGTGCCAATCACTGGGAAAATCGACGCTGGATGTCGGAGCAACCACGCTAATGCCATCTGCGATGGCGTTGCTGCGTAGTTTGAAGCTTTCGCAAACACAGGGTTCCCGTCGGCCATCAATTTGCCTCCTCCCAACGGTGACCAGGCCATCGGCGCAACGCGGTGTTTCATCAGCACATCCAACGAGCCATCGAATAATGGATCAACAAAGGATAGCGAGACTTCGATTTGGTTGGTCGTCAGCGGAAAAGGCAGATAACTTTGCAACATCTCGAACTGCCACGGTGTAAAATTGGACACGCCAAAATGCAACACCTTGCCTTCTTTCTTTAACTGAGCAAAAGCTTGCGCTACCTCCTCAGGATTCAGCAAGGGGTCGGGACGGTGGATCAGCAACAAGTCGATACGATCTGTTCCCAACATCTTCAAAGAATTCTCCGCGGACCACACAATATGTTTTGACGAAGTATCGTAATGCTTCACCCAAGAGGCTGGTCGTTTAGCCGACCGGAATTTTATTCCGCACTTGGTGACCAGTTCCATTTTCTGGCGCAGTCCCGGATTCTTGCGAAGTACATTTCCAAAAATCTCTTCATTGGAATGGTCGCCATAGATGTCAGCGTGGTCGAATGTGGTCATCCCACAATCCAGCGATGTCTGAATTAGTTTTTCAACAATGCTCTCCTCAATGTTCCAGCGCCAGGCTCCGGTGATGATTCGTGAAAACGTTGGACCTGAGGCATGAAGAGATTTTCGTTGCATAGGAGTGGTATGAAAGTGTCGACAAAAATAAAAGTCACTTCTTTCCGGAAGTGACTCTCATCATATTATGAGTGCCTAAATATCGGTGTTATTTGCGATTGCCGTAGAACAGCGTGATGAAAAGTGTGGGATACACGGAATACTGTTTAGCCGTCGGCATCAACTCAATCTTTTGCGTGTAGGCATCAATCAGGAAACCCGCTTCGAAGCCTGTCACCTGACTTTTAATGGTTCCTAATTCAAAGTTCAACGCAGCCTTCAGGTTTAAACCCGGAACGACCTTCGACTGTCCCAAGCCCTGGAACAACCGGCCGGTGCCATAAATACTGGAAATCGGAATTTCTTCCGTGTAAGGAGCAGTCGTCGTGTACTGGTCGCCGCTGCCGGCATATTCGACATAGTAGGGTGCAACAATGCCAAGGGTTGGGCCCACCGCAAAAATTGCCTTGATCTCGGCACCCTGTTGAGGCGCCTTCTTGAATAATATCAGGTCCCGACCGTATTGAAGCCGGATGGCATATAGATAGTTGCTTTTGCCAATGATGAAGAAATTACCGCTGGAAGCCGGCGTACGCTTTTCCTGAGGATGCTTCACGTTCATCAACTCTAACCCAAAGGTTTCAAGCACCCGGTCGTTGAGTTTGCGGGCTTTCTTGAAAACCAAGCCTCCAATAAGGCCACCGGACGTATTTTTATTGATTCCCCAGGTAAATTCAGATTGATATTCGTAGCTGTCGAGCGTTTGAGCAGGAAGGCTCACCGAAATGAAGCAAATAAAGGCTAATAGGATACTGATCTTCTTCAAGCGACAATCCCTCTAAGAAACTTTGAGATAAATTTAGAACTTAAATCTACGAACGCAAATACAAAATCATAAGTTCGGAAGCCCGGCGACTAAGAGGCTACGATTTCTTTCAAATCGCTGTAATTAATCCCAAGATGAGAGCGATTGTAAACGGGTTGGCCTTTTAAAATAATAATTACCTGTGGGGATTCGTGTTCTACCTGAAAAAGGGCAGCAACCTGATGCGAAACCTCCCGATAGGAAAGCAGGTCTAAAAAGTAAGCCTTAACGTCGTGCATCTCCTGTCTGTTCCAGTTGCGCTCCAGGCGATGCAACACCATCGCGCTGGTCGAGCATCGGGTGCTGTGCTTAAATATCAAAACCGGCTTTTGATTGGATTCTTCTCCGATACCTTTCAACTGCTCCACCGAGGTGAGCGCGTGCCACCTCAAATCGTTCTTCTCATTCATACCAAAGTCCTTCTTCTCCTTTATCGTATCTGGGTTTCTTGCCTTTTTCTTTCAGGTTTTCAGGCTGATTTTCCTGCTTCCTGAACATGCGTGCCCACCAAAGTTTGAAATTGGTCAGCAAGTCTCTTTCTCCATCGACGTTGTTCTTGTTTGTCTTCACAAATTTAGCATCGGGGTGCAGGCGCCGATCCTTCTCGAACAAGTCAAACTTCTTCATTTTAATGTTGCCCTGGTAGTCGGTCGATCGTGCGAATGCCTTTCCCGGTTCGCGCACGTTCAACGCTTCGTCGGCGCTGCTCGGATTATGCTTGTAGTCAAAGTTTCTTTTGACCTGACGATCATATCCCCCTGCTCTGACCGTTTCCTTCGATGGCTTAAGGCCTGGCAAAGCTCCGTCAGGAGCATTCTTGCGATAACCCGTTTCTGGTTGTCGCACGCGCACTTGCAGTTCGCCAACGCGGTAGGTGTTTTTTGTGGGTTCTTGTTTTAGCAAGGATTCCTCTGCCGAATTTTTGTTCTTCACGTAGTTGCGCTGCTTCATGCGAATCTGCAACTCACCTACGCTGTAGGTGCTCTTGGTCGGTTCCTTCTTGAGCATGGATTCCTCCGCAGAGTTTTTGTTCTTGATGTATTTGCTCTGCTTCATGGAAATCTGCAAATCGCCAACGCTGTAAGTAGCGCCCGTCGGCCGCTTCTTTTTCAATGCATCCTCATGTGCATTGTCGTTCTTGACGTAGTCTTTCCATAATCTGGGACGACGTATCGTGCCGGTAAACTCTTCACCCTGATCGCGTACACGCGGCGGCTGAGATTGCTTCATGGCCTTGCTGAAACCTTCCATTTTCAGCGCTGATCTTTTCGGTGGTGTTCCATCCAGGGGAGTCTGGTTGTTATTCCACAATTTGCCGCTCACGCTGCCGCCGCCTTTCAGTGGTCTGCGCGCCTTCTTTGCTCCTGTAAACTCTTCACCCTGGTCTCTCATCCCGGGGTTAGGATTGTAGCGATTTCCCGGGAAGACACTCGCCTTCATGGTCCGCTGTGACGGTCCTTTCACCGGTATAGCGGATTGCTTGTTGTTCCATAGTTTTCCACTCACACTGCCTCCGCCTTTTGCAGGACGTCGCGATTTCAAATTGCCCTGGTAGGTTGCCGACTGCCAACCCCCGCGCGGTGCGCGCCCTGGGATGGGAAGTCCGTCGTTGTTCCAGCCCTTGCCGCTAACACTTCCGCCGCCTTTCAGGGGCCTTCTTCCTTTCAGGTTGCCTTGATAATCTCCGATTCGTTTAGCGCCCATTCCCGGCACCCGCTTCGGGAGCGGTGAGATACCCGTGCGTTTTTCCCCCGGTTGAGAAGCCGACTTTGGTCCGCCACCCGGGATGGTTCCACGATAGACGCGATCACCAAAACGATCTTTAACTTTCTTTCGATGGATGATCGGAACGCCTTCGATTCGCTTCTTGCTGGAAAAATTCCTGCCTCTGATTTTTCTTCCTGAGATATCGCCTGTCCAGGCTTTGGGTCTGGTTCGCGTTGCCGTTTGATAACCACCTCGTCTTGGGCCTTCATAGGGGCGATCGCCAACACGCTTGCGTCCGTGATAGGGTTTGAAGGTTGGCGCGATCACACCCGGCTTGGGTGTTTCGTAGTTCTTCATGCGCAGTGGCCGGCCAGCGATGTCCCTGGTAACGGCTTGCTCTCCCTTCTTCTTTGGCCGATGAAAATTGGCGTACACATTAATGCTCTTCCGGGCCATGAAAGGCTTTGAAGCAGAGCGCGGCACTACCCTTTTCTTTTTTCCTGGCGGTGTCGGATCGGCGCTTCCCTGCAAGCGGTTTAGTCTGGCGAGGGTTGTTTTGTTTGACACGGGCCGTTGTGTTGACTGTGCCTTACGCGATGGGTTGTTAACATATCGACCGTACTGCGGATATACATTTCGTGTTCTCCCCGTATTACTCCTGACGACAAGTCGGTTGCCCGAGGCTGTTCCGCGCCAGGCTTTCTGTTTTGAACTCGGCTTTGATGATGGATTATTGACAAAGGGGCCTTTTTGTGGATATACCTTTTGTGATGCTTTCCCCGGTTTACCAGGCTTACGTGCACTCAATGCGCGGTTGATTCCCTTCGGCTGGGCCCTGTTGTAAGAGGCCTTCACGCGCTTGTTTTTTTTCTTGAATGGATTTCTGAATCGGCTTTCCCGCTGCGTGCCGGCCTTGCCTACCTCGGCCCTGTCGCCTTTCGTGTTCTGGGATTGCGCGGAGAAAGACAACATGAGCATAACACTGAGAAGACCGAGCGACCTCCTGAGGCTAAAAAAATGGCGCGCACTATGGTTGCCTTTCTGGCTCAAAAAATAAAATAGAAACAGGCTAAGATAAGGAAAATATTATTCACGGCCGTTTTTGTCTTCCGGTAGGCCTCCGTGATAACCGTTTGCCGATCATCCATTACGACGTGTGAAATTAAAGTGATCATCCGAAGTATATTTATAGAACGACAATCTTGCCGGCCTATTGAGGGAGCGATCCATAAAAATAAATGGGCGCGTGGGTGTCCAAGGGCGAGAAGTTCATTTGTTATGGGGGTGTTCATAACAAAATCAGTAACCTTAAATTTCTAAAATCATGGAAGAATACATTTTAATCATGCGTCATCAGGATGGTGGTAAAGTCGCCTCACCAGAACAACTTCAAGCGTGGATGAAGCAGACGATGGATTGGATCGGGGGCATCGCAGCCCAAAACAAGTTTGTGTCTGGTACAGGTTTGCCCTTCGACACTGCCAAAGTCGTGAAGCACAACAACGTCGTGACGAACGGACCCTTTGGTGACATCAAAGAAACCATTGGCGGATTTATTACCGTGCGCGCCAATTCTGTTGATGAAGCCGTGGAATTCGCGAAGGGCTGCCCCGTATTGCAGGGTGAAGGCAACACCGTTGAAGTTCGGAAGATCGCAAAAGGCGACGGAGTACATTGAGATTTAGGAGCCCCGAGGCAACAGACCTCGGGGCTTTCTTAACACGATTATGTCACAGGAGCTTATTCCCCATTTGTTCAGAACGGAGTTTAGAAAAATAACGGCCGTGTTATGCAAGCATTTTGGGATTGAACACCTGTCGGTGGCGGAAGACATCGCAGGCGAAACTTTTTTGAGCGCGCTGGAAACATGGCCGTACAAAGGCATTCCGGAAAATCCAGTGGCGTGGCTTTATGTAGTCGCAAAAAACAAAGCGAAGAATCAGCTGCATCATCAGGAAATCTTCTCCAGGAAAGTAGCTGTTCAGTTGACTGACTCCTCAGGTGGCGCGGACCCCGATGCTGTTGACCTTTCGGAGCAAAATATTACGGACAGCCAATTGCAAATGCTCTTTGCCATTTGTCATCCTTCGATTCCGGCGGCGGCACAGATCGGCCTGGCGCTTCGCATTCTTTGTGGTTTTGGCATCGAGGAAATTGCAAACGCTTTTCTCACCAACAAGGAAACCATCAACAAGCGCCTCTTCCGCGCTCGCGAAGATTTGAGGGTTGCCAAAATCCCCATTGAATTTCCGGCTCCTTCAGAAATCAACAAGCGACTTGATGCCGTGCTTACCACTTTGTACTTGCTGTTCAGCGAAGGGTACTACTCCGAGAGCCAGGACGCCGTGCTTCGTGAGGACCTTTGCGCGGAGGCCATGCGTCTCACCTATCAACTCATCGAATGTGAGCAAACACATCTGCCGCAGGTGGATGCTTTATATTCACTAATGTGTTTTCATGCTTCGCGTTTCCCGGCGCGGAAGAATAGCCAGGGAGAAATTATTCTTTACCAAGATCAGGACGCCACTCTTTGGGATTATGGATTGATTTCAAAAGGAGCGTTTCATCTCAAAGAAGCTTCGCGGGGAAGTAAACTTTCAAGGTATCATCTCGAAGCAGGCATTGCTTTCTGGCATACCTCTCGGGCAGATACAGCCGAAAAGTGGGAGAACATTTTACAACTCTACAATCAACTGCTGCAATTGGAGTATTCTCCCATCGCCGCGCTCAACCGAACGTACGCGCTGTCGAAGGCACGCGGTAAACAAGAAGCGCTGGACGAAGCCGAGAAGCTCAAACTTACGGACAATCATTACTACTTCACCTTGCTCGGAGAATTGTACATGGGCATCGATCAGCGCAAAGCAAAAGAGAATTTCCAGCAAGCAATTTCATTAGCCAAAACCAAGGGTGATAAGCATACGCTTTCAAAAAAACTTGATGCGCTTCGGTAGGTCGGAAGAAAGTCCGGAAGTCGGAATCCCGATAGCGATCGGGACCGGAAGAGTGCGGGTGCGGGCAGGCTTAAATCCATTGCACAAAGGAAGTTGCGCAAAGACCTCTGTGCAACTTTGTGATTCTTAGTGACCTTTGTGCCCTTGGATCTAAAAAGTCGTGAGCTAAAACGCCAGCAGCGACTCTATACTTTGTTTGAGACGGATCTTGGGCAAGAAGTTTTCTTCCAATGTCGGAGCAAAAGGAATGGCCGTATCCAAACTTGCCACGCGCGCCACAGGAGCATCGAGGTGTTTGAAACAATGCTCACTGATCCACGCGCCGATCTCGGCGCCTACACCACCCGTCAAAGTATCTTCATGTAGAATCAACACGCGGTTTGTCTTCATCACCGTGTTCATCACAGCTTCCTGATCCCAGGGAAGGAGCGACCGCAAGTCGAGCAGATCAGCGCTCACACCCGGCAGCGTTTCCAATACCTCCTTCGCCCAGTGAACCCCCATGCCATAAGTAATAATGGAGAGGTCAGAACCTTCCTTCACCAACTTGGCTTTGCCAATCTCCACGGTGTAGTAGTCATCAGGAATTAATTCTTTCAACGACCGGTACATGAGCTTATGCTCGAAATACATGACCGGGTTCGGATCTTCCAGCGCGGCACACAACAGACCCTTCGCATCGTAAGGGTTTGAAGGGTAAACAATTTTTAGTCCGGGTGTATGAAAGAACCACGCCTCATTGCTTTGTGAATGGAAAGGACCGGCAGCGGTTCCGGCGCCCGTTGGCATGCGAACAACGACATCAGCGGCCTGGCCCCAACGCCAATGTATCTTCGCCAGGTTGTTGACAATCTGATTGAATCCTTCTGTGACAAAGTCAGCGAACTGCATCTCCACCATCGACTTCATTCCTTTGATGGAAAGACCGAGGCCTGCGCCGACAATCGCCGATTCACACAGCGGTGTATTGCGCACGCGTTCTCTGCCAAACTTTTCCACGAATCCTTCGGTGATCTTAAATACGCCGCCGTAGTCGCCGATGTCTTGCCCCATCAATACGAGGTTGGGATAACGCTCCATACTTTGTCGAAGGCCGTCGCTGATCGCATCGATGAAACGTCTTTCAGATCTGGTTCCCGTCGCGGGCTCCACGATGTTTTGTGTGAAGGGAACGTAAACATCATTCACTTCTCTCTCCGTATCAGCCGGCGGATAGGTTTCCTGAAAGGCAACTTCCAATCCCGCCTCAATTTCTTTCTTGATTTTTTTCTGGAGGTTCTCAACAAATGCTTCGTCGACGACTTTCTCCTTCTTGAGGTATGCGGCGTAATTTTCAACGGGGTCCTTAGCGGCCCATTCTTCCAACAGCTCTTTCGGCACATACTTGGTGCCGGAAGCTTCCTCGTGTCCACGCATACGAAAGGTCATACATTCCAACAGGATCGGTCGCGGTTTTTCGCGAAGTGATGCAGAAAGTTTCTTCACCGTATCGTACACTTCGAGAATGTTGTTACCATCAACCTGAACACCTTCTATGCCGTAGCCAATCGCCTTGTCGACAAAACTCTTGCAGCGAAACTGGTCGCGACTTGGCGTTGACAATCCATAGCCATTGTTTTCAATAACAAAAATCACAGGCAGGTCCCACACGGCGGCGACGTTCACGGCCTCGTGGAAATCTCCTTCGCTTGTTCCGCCGTCACCATTAAATACAACCGTTACTTTTTTTTCACCTTTCAACCGGGTTGCCAAAGCAATTCCATCAGCCACACCGTTTTGCGGTCCGAGGTGGGAAATCATACCGACGATGCGATGATCATTGCTTCCGAAATGGAACGAACGGTCTCTCCCTTTCGTGAATCCTTGCATCGAACCTTGCCATTGCGAGAAGAGCTTCTTGAACGGGATGTTCCTTCCGGTGAAGACGCCCAGGTTGCGGTGCATGGGTAAGATGTATTCATCGGGCTCCAGCGCCTGCGTGATTCCGACGGCAATGGCTTCTTGTCCGATGCCACTGAACCATTTGCTGATTTTGTTCTGACGCAAAAGGATCAGCATCTTCTCCTCAATCATCCTGGGGAACAGCAAAGCTTCATGTAATTGGATCAGAATCGAATCCGGGTAATGTTTGCGATCGAAATTCATACTTTAATTTTCCGAGGCAAAGTTAATTTAGATTTCGAATTTCAAGGTTGTGATTATTCAAAGACGTTTAGGCAAGGTTAGGAGCCCGGAATTTGAAACGGAAAAGTCTGCCTATCTTTAATCCTCCAATAACTTATGCGTTGGTTCATTGTCTTTGCCGGGTTATTCGTTACGCTTCTTGCCGATGGGCAACCGTTTCGCTTCCGTCAATATCGCGTTGAGCATGGTTTGCCAAGCGATGTGATCAAGGCGGTTACGCAAGACACGCTCGGATTTTTCTGGATCGCTACCGACGACGGGCTGGTGAAGTACGACGGCATCCGGTTTACTACCTACAAATCCCCTTTCCAAAGTCAGTACATCAAGGGATTTTTGAATACCCGCGATGGCCGCTTGCTGGCTATCGGCGATCTCGACCTTGTGGAGATCCGCAACGAAATTGACACCGTGGTATTCACCTCACTGCTTCGCGGAACAAGAAGTCCCACGGATACCACCATCTGGTATCCCAAATCAATGTACGAGGACCGGCATGGGAACATCTGGATTGCTGAACCCCAATCGGTAGTTTGTTATTCCGGGCCGGGAGAACGCATCAAGCGGTTCGACTTCGGATCGCGTAATCGATCGCCGGTATACATTCGGTCATTTCATTTTTTCGAGGACGAAAGGGGTCAATTGTATGCCGTCTCCTATCTGGGGTTAGCTTTTCGATACGAAGAATCGACGCGCAGCTTTATTCAACTCAGAGAATCTTTTCCTAACCTGTCGAGTCATATTCAGTATTGGAATCACAACCTGTGGATTGCTGCCGGCGACGCGCTATACAAAGCCAGGGTAAGCGCCGATGGTATTGATAAACCGGAAAGGTCGCTGCCCATTACCAGCTGTTCCTACCTGATTCAATCCCGTGACTCCGCGGTATGGATAGGTTCATTTAACGATAATCTCTATCGCTTAAAGAACAACAAGGCCGACAGCGTAGAATCAATCAACTTCAACTTTACAGGGATCAATCACCTTTACGAAAGTCACGAGGGCGACATCTGGGTCTCCACCGATAAAGGGGTAGTCCTTCTTCAACGAAACTATTTCGAGCTCGCCGACATTTTCTCGCAAGGACATTTCATTGAAGGCATGGCCCACGATCCTGTCAGCCAGACGCTTTACTACTGCTATAAAGAAACCCTGGTGCGCCTCACGCCTAACAAGCCGAGTGAACAGGAGAGCTCAGTCGTCTACGACAATCGCGACAGCTATTTTCAATCTTTGACATTGGGGCCACAGGGACTTTGGGCGAGCGCTGACTTTCGTGTCCTGCTCTTCAAAGATGATAGGTTATTTCGTGAATGGAATTTTGCGCACCGCGGTGACTTCGTGCACGACATCACGCTCGATTTCGCAGGCAACCTCTGGCTGGCGCAGGCGCGCAATTCGAAAGTCGTTATGATCGATACCGGTTTTGTGTTACATCAGTATCCTGTGCCAATTAACAGTCAAACGGAAGTTAACCTGGTGCGCTGCGGAAGGAAAGGTATCTATGTCGCATCGAGTGGAATTGATAGTTACCTGTTTCTTAAACCGGCATCAGATTCTGTCTTTCACAACATCAGCTTGCCCGTGGACTTTATTCCGGTGAGTGATCTGAACATTCATGACGTCGCTATCCAGGGCGACGTACTGTGGATTGCGTCGACCGAAGGACTGCTCCGCTATGATCACACCACCATGAAACGTGTGGATCTGGGTGAAACGATGACCAGCCATTCCGTCGCCTCTGTTGAAGTACTGGACGAACACAATATTCTCTTTTCGAACTCCTTCGGTTTGGTTCGATACGACATCACCAATGGAGACTACTGGTTGTACGATGAAAGCGCGGGCCTCCCTTCCAATACCATGACCGATCATGGCATCATGGTAGCAAGCGATGGCCGCGTGTGGCTGGGAACCTCTTTCGGGTTGGCCGTGGCTACGCAGCCTGTCATCAACAATACGCCAACCTTAACGCCGTATTGTCTCGAGGCGCAAGTGGATGGAATCGCGAGGCGTTTCCGTGAGGGATTGGAAGTACCCTATGGTTCTTTTATAAACCTGCTTTTTGCGCCTATTACCTTTCCTGAAAACAAGATCAATCTCCAATGGAAGTTGGACGGCGATACAACCTGGAGATCGCTGCGCGTACCTCAACTTACTTTGACCGGCCTCACCTCCGGGCGACACGAAGTGCTGGTGAGAGCAAAAAAGAATACAGGGTTGGGATGGAGTGACCCTCACCACTTAACCCTGATGGTCGACCAGCCGTACTGGCAAGGTGCGGGATTTATCACTGGCATTCTACTGGTCGCCGTGTTGATCGCGTGGATCTCGTATGCGCTCACGGCGCGTCTGATGAAAAAAAGAAAGGAGTACCTGGAGAATCTCGTGAACGAGCGCACGAAGGATTTGCAATACACCAACGAAGAGCTGACCCTTCGGAATACGGAGCTCGACCGGTTTGTCTACAGCGCGTCGCACGACCTCAGTGCTCCGCTGAAGTCGATCCTCGGGCTGATCATGGTGGCGCGATTGGATTCTTCCGGCAACAATCATGAGCAATACATGAGCATGATGGAACGAAGCGTCAGAAAACTGGAGGAGTTCATTCAGGAAGTAGTCAGTTATTCGCGGAACACGCGCATGCCAGTGAAACTGGAACCGATCAACTTTACCACCTTTGTTCAGAACTTATTGCAGGATCATCAGTATGCTCCAAACTTTGACAAGATTCACTTTCACATCTCCGATACAACCAACGCCGATCTCATGATCGATGCCGTCCGACTTAAGATTATCCTGAACAACCTTATTTCAAATTCAATCAAGTTTCATGTTTACCAGGACGAGCGGAAACCGTTCATCAACATCTCGCTCGTCGCCACAGACACCCACAAGATATTAACCATTGAGGACAACGGACGAGGTATTCATGAGCAACACCTCCAGCACATCTTCGATATGTTCTATCGCGGCGAAGAACAAGCCCAGGGTTCCGGGCTCGGACTCTATATATTGAAGGAATCTGTTACCAAGCTCGGCGGCGAAGTGGAAGCGCACTCAACCGACAAGCAGGGCGCTACCTTTATTGTCAAACTCCCGAAGATTTAGGGATTGCAAATTGCGGCTAGTAACGCCTGTGGAATTCCTTTACATTCCCTCCATAGGAGCGTGATATTGGTAGAATGAACGGCCAAAAGGTGAGTCGAGCCAACTACAAAAGTGTTGATGGGTACAGTCCTTCAATGGCTCGAAATGCAGGCCTTGAATTCAGACCGAAGCATTCCGTGCCGATGACCACATCGGATTTCAAAGAATGACTGCAGGCGGCACGACAATCAATTGTGTTCTTTAGCCCCGGGTTGACACCCGGGGCTACCCTTTAGGCGGTTCCTCCGGAACCAAAATACCAGTAGGTGCCCACTGACACCTCTGACTGAAATTCGAAATTGATAGCTATTTTTGGCACTGATGATTTCCTTTAAAGAGTTTACGCTGGATAACGGTCTTCAGGTGATCGTGCACGAAGATCCGACTGTTCAGATCGCGGTGATGAATTTATTGTACAATGTCGGATCGCGCGATGAGCATCCCGACAAAACCGGCTTTGCGCATCTCTTTGAGCATCTTATGTTCGGAGGCTCGGTAAATATTCCAAGCTTTGATGAACCGCTGCAGCGGGTCGGTGGCGAGAACAACGCTTTTACCAATACCGACATCACGAATTACTACCTCACCTTGCCGGCGACGAACCTGGAAACAGGATTTTGGCTGGAGAGCGACCGGATGCTTAGCCTTTCGTTCGATCCGAACGCGCTGGAAGTGCAGCGAAAGGTAGTAGTAGAAGAATTCAAACAGCGATACCTCAATCAACCCTATGGCGATGTGTGGCTGAAGCTGAGACCACTAACGTATAAAGTTCATCCGTATCAATGGGCCACGATCGGAAAAGAAATCAGCCACATTGAAAACGCCACCATGGATGATGTGCGGGGTTTCTTCTTTAAGCATTACGTGCCGAACAATGCTATCCTCGTTGTTGCTGGCCATGTTACAGAAGAGCAGGTCCGCCATCTCGCGGAAAAATGGTTTGCTCCAATTCCAGCGGGCGATGTAAGGAAGCGAACACTGCCTGTTGAACCGAAACAGACTACAAAACGATTCTCCGAAGTTGAAGCGGCCGTACCGGCCAACGCCTTTTACAAAGCATGGCATATGCCCGGAAGGTTTCACGACGATTTCTATGCGATTGATTTGATGAGTGACATTTTGAGTCGTGGTCAATCCAGCAGGCTGTACCAGGAACTGGTGAAGAAAAAGGAAATCTTTACTTCTATTTCATCTTTTGTGATGGCAACCATTGATCCCGGCCAGATGGTCGTCAATGGGCGGTTGCGCGACGGCATCCGCTTAGATGATGCCGAACGTTACGTTCAGGATGTCCTCGACGCTTTTCTCCAACAGGGCGCGACGGAAGAGGAATTAACGAAAGTAAAAAACCAGGCAGAGTCAACGCTGGAGTTCGGTGAAGTTGAGGTATTGAACCGCGCCATGAACCTTGCCTTTGGAAAACTTTCCGGCGATGCCAACATTGTGAACGAGGAAGGTCAAAAGATCTCCGCGATCACACTGAAAGACATCCAGCGCGTTGCGAATCAGGTGTTGACCGAAAGCAACGCCAACGTTCTATACTACAAATCCAAAAAATAATTTCAGGATTGAACAACTTCACAGCTTTCAACGTTTGATTTCACATTGGGCTCCCTGGACCCCACCAACCAGAAACGGATCACAAACTAGTGGATAAAGAAAAAGTCAGCAGCGGCAACATCATTGATTGGTCCGTTCTTTCCCGATTAATGAAGTTTGTCACACCTTACCGGTGGCGTTTCATCAGTGTCATTGTTCTGACGGTCGTGTTGGGGATTCTTGCCCCCACCCGCCCTTACCTTATTCAGTATACATTAGACGAAGACGTTGCCCAAGGCGACTACCAGGGAATGTTGTGGATGATGGGTGTACTGATCGCCCTGCTCATCATTCAGTCCATCGCGCAATACATTCACACGTACATCTCCGGGTGGCTTGGTCAACAGGTGATCCGGGATATTCGCACAAGACTTTATCAGCATATCATCTCACTCAGGCTAAGGTTCTTTGATAAAACTCCTATCGGGCGTCTCGTGACAAGAACCATCTCTGATGTGGAAACGCTTTCCGATGTCTTTAGCGAAGGTTTAGCTGCGATGGCGGGAGACCTGCTCCAAATTATTTTTATCCTGGGTTTTATGTTTTACCAGGATTGGCGACTCGCGTTGTTGAGCCTTTCGACTCTTCCGTTGTTGTTGATCAGCACCTACATCTTCAAGGAAAAAATAAAAGTAGCTTTCAATGATGTGCGCAATGCGGTCGCTAATCTGAACACTTTTGTTCAGGAGCACATTACCGGGATGAACATCGTTCAGATCTTCGGAAGTGAAAAACGAGAGTTCGAAAAATTCAAGGAGATCAATGAAGAGCACAAGCAGGCTAACCTTCGCTCCGTTCTTTATTATTCGATCTACTTTCCCGTGGCTGAAATTATTGCTGCTGGCGGAATTGGATTGCTCGTGTGGTACGGCGCGAAGGGTGTGATCCACTTCGAAGAATCAGGCATCACGATTGGTAAGTTGATCGCGTTCATTATGTACATCCAAATGTTCTTCCGCCCCATCCGGATGATCGCCGATCGCTACAATACTTTACAAATGGGTATCGTCAGTTCGTCCCGGATCATGAATCTGCTGGATGAAAGTGACAACGTTCAGAGAAATGGTACCCATCAGCCATTGTCACTTCAAGGTAAAGTAGAATTCGACCACGTTTCGTTTGCGTACCTGGAAGAGAATTATGTTCTCAAGGATGTTACGCTCTCCATTAACCCGGGCGAAACCATTGCACTGGTAGGTGCAACAGGTGCCGGAAAATCCTCAGTGATCAATCTGTTGAATCGGATGTACGAGATCAACAAAGGATCCATCCGCATCGACGACGTAAACATCAATGAATACGAATTGGGTGCACTGCGTCGGAGGATCGGTGTTGTACTGCAAGATGTTTTTCTTTTCAGCGATACCATTTTTAACAACATCGCTCTTGGAAACCCCAATGTTACGGAAGAAATGGTTTGGCACGCGGCTGACCTTGTAGGCGCCCGAAAGTTTATTGAGCGATTGCCGGGCAAACTGTCGTACAATGTTATGGAGCGGGGCTCTACACTGTCCGTTGGACAGCGCCAGTTGATTTCATTTATCCGCGCCATGGTGTACGACCCTAAAATTTTGGTGCTCGATGAAGCTACCTCTTCCGTTGACAGTGAAACGGAAGAGATGATCCAGCAGGCGATTGTGAAAATGATGAGCGGAAGAACGTCAATTGTTATCGCACACAGGCTTTCAACTATTCAGCATGCAGACAAAATCATTGTGTTAGATCACGGTGAAATTAAAGAAGCCGGCAAACATGACGAATTACTTCTTCGCGAAGGCTACTACGCGCAGCTTCACAAGATGCAATACAGGGAAGTTGTTTAACCTCCGCTGGTCTCTGCTATCCGATTATCCATGACTTTTGGCAACTAACGCCGATGGAATTGCAATTAAGCGGAGTTGACCAGAGTTCATTTTCAAAAAGGGTATATTTGCCCGATGCCCTTGCTGAAAATAATAGCTGTTTCAGTCATCCTTCTATCTCCACTCTTTTCTTCCGGTCAAAGCCGTTCAAAGAATGGGAGTAAAAGCACCTATACACAAAAGCGATTTAATCACAACGCCCCGCGCGTAAAAGGCAGCAAGGCTAAAATCGTGTGTCCTATTTTTGAAGAAAGTAAATATCCCTATCACGGTTTGGGATTGAAGCTGGGTGACCCGTTTGCGATCACTTATAAATTTTATCCCAACAAGAATATTTCGTTCGCGGTAGATTTAGGTAAACCCGCCAGCGGGTTATACAACCAATATTTTCGCGACCAATTCAATTCGTATGTGCAGGATACCGTGACCTTAGGATCAACGGTGAGCTACCTTACGCACCAGGTAAAGTCTGATTACATCGCTGAAATAAAATGCCTTTACCATATTGATGCTCATAAAATTTCACCGGGGCTTCAACTCTACGTCGGTGGCGGTTGGGAATGGAAGAAGACAAAGCTCCGCTACGATTACCAGTTTGATGGTGGTGGCGGTCCAGATCCAAGTGGCGAAACAACTTTCGGAACGTTTAATGCTCAACGGTTCACACAAGGAATCCAGGGTGTAATCGGATTTGAGTATTCCTATTTTCAGTTGCCGATTTCAGCCTTCATGGAGCTTGAATACTTTGTCGATATGCAGCTCGACCCGGGATGGAGAAGGGTCGAAGGGGGCGTTGGATTGAGATACGTCTTCTAGCCTGCCTTCGAAAAAAAGCATCCAAGTTCCCCCGGATGCTATCGGAAATATAAAATCAAAACTTTTGGACTTGTTTGTTTTTGTATTTCGTAGCTCACGAGTTGATCCAGATTGTATATCCTGTTGTCCACTGCAATGTATTGTCCGTCGATATTAAAAGGCGCCTGGTTAATAACCTGCAGGTAGCCATATTCATCAGACCATTCATACACACTGGCTTTAGAAACCTTCTGAGAAGTCACATCATAGTCGAGCTTCTCGCCCATACGCTGTCCGGCGGTTTTAAACTCGTCGTCAGAGCAGGCCAACAAAAAAAGTGGTATCAAGAAAAAGTAACGGAGTGTTTTCATAGCAGACAATTTTTATAGTAACGTTCTAAAGATATTCTAAATCAATCGGTCTTCCAATTCTGAATCTCCCAAATTCTCCTCCGACTCCGTCTCTTCCAGCGACATTTGTTTTTCATACAACTCCCGGTAAAAACCGTTTTTCTCCAGCAGCGATTCGTGTGTACCCTCCTCCACCATATTTCCGTCTACCAGTACAATAATCTTATCGGCGAGCTTGGCGGATGAAACGCGATGAGAAATGATGATCGACGTTCTTCCCCGCATGAAGCGATTCATGCTGTTGAGAATGTTGTTCTCCGTTTTTGTGTCGACAGCGGACAACGCGTCGTCCAACATCAGAATCTTCGGCTCACGGAAAATCGCGCGTGCAATAGAAACTCTTTGCTTCTGACCTCCCGACAGCGTGATGCCGCGTTCTCCCACCTTGGTGCTAAAGCCCTGCGGGAATTCCATGATGTTGTTGTAGACGTCAGCATCCTTGGCTGCCTGGAATACCTTTTCACGATCCGGTTCTTTAATACCGAAGCTGATGTTGTTGAAGATCGTATCGCTGAACAGGAAAACGTCTTGTGGAGCAAATCCTATTTGCGTTCGGAGGCTGTTCACATCGTAATGTGCGATGGGAATATCATCGATGGTGATTTCGCCGTCGCGGACATCATACAGCCGCGAAATCAGATTTGACACCGTGCTTTTGCCCGACCCGGTGGTTCCGATGATGGCCAGCGATTCCCCGGGATTGATCACGAAAGAAATATTTTTTAGCGCGCGGATCCCGGTATCCGGGTAAATGAAGCTAACATTCCGGAACTCTACCTTTCCATTGATTTCCCGCACCACATCTTTTTCAGAAACAATGTTCGTCTTTGTTTTCAGAAATTCATTGATTCTTTTCTGCGACGCTTCTGCCCGCTGAACCAAACTGCTGGTCCATCCCAGTGACATGAACGGCCAGGTAAGCAAGTTCACGTAGATCACAAACTCAGCAATGTTGCCGAAGGTGAGATTACCTTTTATAACCTCCGCACTTCCGGCATAGACGGCCAGGATTGTGCTCACACCGGCTAACCCAAGGATAACGGGGAAGAACAGGGCCTGAACACGGGTGAGCTTGAGGGATTGTATTTTATACGCATCGCTTTCCTTTTCAAACCGGGCGAACGATTCTTGCTCACGATTAAATGACTTGAGCACGCGTATCCCGCTAAACGCTTCCTGAACGAATGTTGAAAGTTTGGATTGCTGAATCTGAATCTGCTCTGATCTTCTCTCAATAATGTTGTTGACCACAAAAACACTGGCGGCCAGGAAAGGAAAAGGCATCATCGCATACAAAGACAACAGCGGACTGATTCTGATCATCTCTGGAATTAACATCAGGAAAAGCGTGACCAACGTCAGGCCGTACATGATGGCTGGGCCGAGATACATTCTCACCCGGCTGACATCTTCGGAGATACGGTTCATTAGGTCACCCGTGTTGTTTCTGCGATAAAAACTCAACGGCAGTGTTTGATAGTGTTCAAAAATTTCATTCTTCAAATCATATTCGATTAGCCTTGACATCACGATCAATGTCTGCCTGACGAAGTAAAGGAAAATCCCGCGGAGAAAGGCCATCAACAAAATCAACCCGGCGTAAACCAATACACCGAAAGCGAAGACTTTAAAGAAGTTCTCCTGTTCACCAGTGTTCCCCAGCGATTGGTAAAGCTGCAGGTTGTCGACCACCAGATCGATGGCGTCGCGCACGAGTTGCGCGGGAATGATCTGGAAGATGTTGGAGATGATGACGAATACCGTTCCGAGGATGAGATGCCACTTGTATTTAAACAGGTATTTATTGAGGTACTTGAGTTCGCGCATGTATAAAAATTTGGCCGGCTTTCGATAAAACGAAATATCCTTTTAATGGTTCATGCAAACGTTTGAAATGATCTAATTTTGTGCGCCCGAGGGAAGGAAGTCTTTCCAAAAAAGGCGGCATTAAAACTACAACAATCAAACGTAAATACGATGGAGATCAGAGAACTTGAACGAGCAGAACGGCAGGGTATCTTCGGTACGCTAACGCAGTTAGGTCATGAGCAAGTTGTTTTTTGTCATGACGAAGCAACAGGATTAAAGGCTATCATCGCCGTTCACAACACGGTGTTGGGCCCAGCCCTCGGCGGAACGCGGATGTGGAACTATACTTCAGAGCAGGAAGCGCTCACGGATGTATTGCGATTATCTCGCGGAATGACTTTTAAAGCTTCCATCAGCGGTATAAACCTGGGTGGTGGTAAAGCGGTCATTATTGGCGATGCTAAAACGATGAAGACGGAAGCCTTCTTACGCCGCTTCGGAAAGTTTGTTAACAGCCTTAACGGAAAATATATCACAGCGGAAGACGTGAACATGAAGACCTCCGATATGGAGTACATTCATATGGAGACCAATCACGTCACCGGATTGCCCGAATCAATGGGTGGCGGTGGAGATCCTTCACCGGTAACAGCTTTTGGAACTTACCTGGGAATGAAGGCTGCTGCAAAGAAAGTTTATGGCAACGACAACCTCAGCGGAAAGCGCATCGCTGTCCAGGGTGTTGGACAAGTAGGTATGCACCTGGTGGAATGGTTGGTAAAAGAGAATGCCGACGTATTCATCACGGACATCTCAGAAAGCAGGCTGGCGGAAGTGACCAAAAAGTACGACGTCGTTGCAGTAGGCCAGGAGGAAATCTATGACATCGACTCTGACATCTATGCACCTTGTGCACTCGGAGCAAGTTTGAATGACCACACCATTCCCCGCCTGAAGTGCAACATCATCGCCGGCGCGGCAAACAACCAGCTGAAAGATGAATTGAAGCACGGGTACATGCTGATCGACCGTAACATTACGTACGCTCCCGATTTCCTAATCAACGCGGGTGGATTGATGAATGTCTACCACGAGCACCTTGGTAACTATAACCGGAAAAGAGTAATGGAGCAGGCTGAAGGAATTTACACCACCTGTTTGAACACCCTCTACTTTGCCGATCAGGAAAAAATCTCCCCGCAGGAAGCTGCCATCCGTTTGGCGGAACAGCGGATCGAGACCATCGGCAAACTGCGGATGAACCGATAATTGTCGGCCGATCCTCAACTGGGATAGAATTGCAAAAAAGGGAGGCTGAGCCTCCTTTTTTATTTCCGGAAGTCGGGGCAAAAGTCCGGAAGTCCGGAAGTCGGAAAGTCCGGAAGACGGGCACTCAAGACTCTCATTCGACAACGGTATTTCTTGCGCCGAAGGCGCGCTACTTTCGGACTTTCCGACTTCCGGACTTTCGGACTTCCCGACTTCCGGACCATCGGTTGCGTTGCCCTACCGGTTATTTACCCCCTCCGCCCACCAACGAAAAACGGAATCCCCTTGGGGAACATGACCGGATGTTTTTATTTTTGCCAGCGGAAAATTTTCAAGCTTAGAAAGCCGTTCTTTACCATGCTCAACAGAAGAAGCCTCCGGATCAAAGTAATGCAGAGTCTCTTTGCCCTGCAGCAGTGCAAAGACGCCAACTACGAACTCTGCCTGGAGAAAATCACCGACGTGTTTGCCCCTGACCTCAACTCCATGGAGGTACAGGATAAGGCTGCCCTCACCCAGCAGAAGAAAGTCGCCAGCAAACTCTTTGAGAAAAGTTTCGCCCAGGGCGAATCAAGCGTTGATCATGAAGACGCTAAGGTCAAGAACACGGTGAATGAGTGCTTCCACTTCTACCAAACACAAAGCAAGAAGGACACAGCATTCTTTCTTAAGAATCTCGTCAGCGAAGTTGAGCACATCTACGATCACTACATCGCCGCCTTAAGCCTCCCCATCGCGTTCGCTGAACTGGCGGCCGCCGACAAGAAAGTAAGCCACAAAAATTTCGTCAACAATGCCTGGATTCAGGCGTTGCAGAAAAGTGAAGAATTAAAATCCACGGCGCTAAAGCTTGGCAGACATTGGCACGATAAAGCCGACCGGGTTAAAGTTTGGTTCCGCGATGTAGTTCGTCAGGACAACGAGTACCTGAACTACCTCGACAAGAAGAGCCCGACCGCCGACGAACAGAAAAAATTTGCCAATCACCTCTTTAGGAAAGTCATTCTGGGTAAGACCATTATCAACGACTACTTCGAAGAAGAAGTACTGCGCTGGGCGGAAGACCGCGAAATTGTAAAAGGCCTGGTGGAAAAGACAATCAAGTCGTACGACCCCGCCTCGAAGGAAGCCATTGCCCTGCACACCCTGTCGATCAACTGGGAAGACGATAAGAACTTTATCGAGAAACTTTATAAACGCGCCTCCAGCCTGGAAGGACCTTATAAGGAACTCATCGCCAACAACACGAGGAACTGGGAGGTGGACCGCTTGCCCCTGACCGACCGGATGATTCTCGAGATGGCGATTGCGGAGTTGTTGGAGTTTCCCAACATCCCTGTAAAAGTTACCATCAACGAGTATATTGAACTTGCCAAGCAATACAGTACGCCCAAGAGCCGCCAATTCATCAATGGTATCCTGGATGTGATGGCCAAAGAACTGAAGGAATCCGGAACGATGAAGAAAAGCGGCCGCGGATTGATGGACAACAAGTAGTTCACGGTTCACCGTTATCGGTTCACGGTCGTGCGGGAGTGGGCCAGGGCATGCTTGTCGCCCAAACCACCTGCCCGCACGACTGTGAACAGTGAACCGTGAACTGTGAACCTTAGAATTTGTTAAAATTTGTTAAAATTTTGAATTTGCACCCTGACCCTCACTAATATTGAGTTTTATGAGTAAAAAGAGCAGTGGAGTATTGATGGCATTTTTGGTTGGAGCCGCTACCGGGGCGATCTTGGGGATCTTGTACGCTCCCGATAAGGGCATCAACACCCGCGAAAAATTATCTTTTCAGCTGGATAAGTACCGGAAATTGCTCCAGGATATGATCAATGATTTTGTCGACGGAAAAGAAACGCCGCTGACCAGCGAAGCGAAGTCGCAGGGACAGAAGGTAGTTGAAGAAGCCAAAACCAAGGCCGAGCAACTGTTAGAAGATGTCGACGAACTGCTGGAACAGATTCGCGGCAAGAAAGGTTAGGTAACGTAAAATCGAATAATAGAATAGTTATGAAATCTGTAATTGTAAAATTTTTGTTTTTCGCGGCAGTGCTGGTTGTCTTTACCGCTTGTAAAGATCGCGCCGCAGAGAAAAGAATCGCTGAACTGGAAAGCCGTCTGGCTGACCTCGAAGGTAAAAAAGCGCCTGCGCCCCTTGGCGACCAAACAGTCGCAACACCCGAAACAAAACCGGAAGGACCACTTCCTGTTCTGCAGATTGACAACATCGAGCACGACTTCGGTACCATCAAGGAAGGCGAAATTGTTGAGCACACGTACGTGGTAACAAACACCGGTGAAGCGCCTTTGATCATTCAAAGCGCACAACCTTCATGCGGATGTACAGTACCTGACTTTTCAAAAGAGCCAATCCCAGTTGGGGGAACGGGCTTTGTGAAAGCCAAGTTCGACACCAATGGAAAACAGAATGTCCAAAACAAGAGCATCACGGTAACAGCCAACACGTATCCGAAGCAAACCGTCATCCGGTTTAAAGCGATGGTTACGCCTAAGGCACAAGGACCGACCAAATAAGAAAGAACTTCAATCAGAAAGAGGCTACCGATGGTAGCCTCTTTTGTTTTTGCACCGCTTTGAAAATTTTTGCCGATTGACCTTTGATCACTTACTTTGGTAAAATGATCGTGCCTCCTTTTTTAAAACTTGGCGACACCCTTGGCATTGTTGCACCTGGAAGAAAAGTATTGCCGGAAAATATTGACCCTGCCATTGAGATTATTCAATCGTGGGGACTGACGGTAAAGCGGGCAGCGAACCTGTATAGCCAACAACATTCCTATCTCGCCGGTACCGACGCGGAACGTCTCGCTGACTTCCAATCCATGATCAATGATCCCACCGTTCACGCGATCCTCTGCGCGCGCGGCGGATATGGAAGTTCAAAGTTCATCGATCAACTCGATCTGACGCCGTTGAAAAAAAATCCAAAATGGATTGTTGGATTCAGTGATGTCACCGCCATTCACTTAAAGCTGTTCAAGGCTGACATTCAAAGCATACATGGCACCATGCCGTTGCTATTTCTCAAAAGTGATTCAGCACCATCCGTTCAAAGCTTGAAAGATGCATTGTTTGGACATGCGTCGCCCATCAAAATCAAGTCATCGGCCCACAACAGATTAGGAAACGGTGTTGGTCAAATGATCGGGGGAAACCTTTCGCTTGTGATTGATTCGTTGGGAACAGCATCGGAGCCCGATACCAACGGAAAAATCTTGTTCATCGAAGAAATCGAAGAATACAAGTATAAGATCGATCGCATGCTCAATCACCTGAAGCGTGCCGGCAAGCTGCAGCATCTGAGTGGCCTGATTGTAGGACACATGACCAATGTTCAGGATACCGAATTGAGTTTCGGAGAAAGCGTTGCCGATATCGTCCTTGGATGCACCAAAGAATTCAACTACCCGATCGTCTTTGATTTTCATTCGGGCCACGAGAATCCAAACCTGGCATGGTATCATGGAGCATTCACCCGCCTGGAATGCGCCGCAGAAAAAGTTGAGATTACCTTCGACGCTAAAGCCTAGTTCAACAACAGCATCTTCCCATCACGATGCGCATTGACTAGCACTCAAACTTCATCAGTTTCACCACCGAAACGCCGTGTTGTTACTAGAATATAGAGCGATCCTCTCGCGAGGAAATGCACTCAAGCGTTGTGCACTCCAAAAATCAAAACAATCAACATTCTGTACTATAGTTTATGATATCGTTTGCAGAAGCATCAGTACTATAGCGTGATGGACCGGAATTCGGGCGCGCTTTTCCCCATGTAAGAATATTCCAATTGTGTAACATTTTGCTCTCGATGCAAAGTGCACTCATCTTTTCTCATCCCTAGTTCGCTTCTTCTGCGAAAAACTAAATCAACAAGGCTAAACACCTCGTCGCTTACAGATGTAAGATTTCATTCGATCGAAAACAAAGTTTGTTTCTGAGCGAATTTAAAACGCAACGTCAGCTCTACATAAAATGCAATTGACAGATCAATCCGGTTGCTCAACGTTGATCTCGAGCAAGTGATAGAAACATCCACATCCCCCCGATCACCTCGCGGTTTCTTTACATCATCAACAATAAAAACAAAAAAGACATGAGGGGATTTGCATTATTATTTGTTGCTTTTGTGTGTGTTTCTAACATCAGTTTTGGTCAGACACAGTTGCCGAAGAAGACGCCATCTGGCAGAGGTTATCTGGAATATTTGCCAGCTAGCTACGCGGGCTCATCAGAGCTTTACCCATGTATAATATTTCTACATGGTTCCGGTGAACGTGGTGATGGTTCACCCGCAGCACTTGAGAAAGTAAAAAGTCAAGGTATTCCTAAAGTAATTAAGAACGGTGGCACCATGTGCTTCGACGTTAATGGAAAGACGGAATGCTTTATAGTATTGTCACCACAGCAGACAACCAACCGTTCGGGCTGGAATGGTGATGTGATTCCATTTATTCAATTTGCATTAGGTGCTTATAGAATTGATCCGAGCCGCGTATATGTAACCGGTCTCAGCATGGGTGGAGATGGAACCTGGGATGCTTCTTATACGTCCGGTAACAATCCTAACTACATTGCCGCTATTGCTCCTGTTTCAGGAGAAGGTGATTACAAAGGCGCGAAAAACACAGCGGGAAAGAAAATTTTTGTGTGGGCTCACCACGGTGATAAAGACACTGCAGTTCCGTTGGCCGATGGTCAGCGTCCTATTAATGGTATGAACTCTGTTAACGCAGACCCGGCTCCTATCTTCACGATCTATGCCGGCATGGGTCACAGCGGTTCACTGTGGGATAAAGTGTACGCGCCCAATCACAACACGCATAACCCGAACCTCTACGAGTGGTTCTTAACAAAGAAGCTGTCTACCACCACGCCGCCTGCTAACGTCGCGCCCGTCGCCAATGCAGGAAGCGATCAATCATATACTTTGCCAGCTAACGCAGCATTCTTAACAGGATCCGGTACGGATAGCGATGGCACCATCAGCAGTTATGCGTGGAGTCAGGTCTCTGGTCCTTCTACTGCTACACTTTCAGGTCAGAACACGGCGACACTGAACATCAGTGCATGCGTTCAAGGTGTTTATACTTTTTCTTTGACTGTTACGGATGATAAAGGTGCAACAGCATCCGACAACGTATCGGTTGAATTCTTGAAAGCTAACACGGCGCCGACAGCCAATGCAGGCATCGACCAGGCGATTACATTGCCTACCAACTCAACTACGATCACTGGTTCGGGTACCGATAGTGATGGAACCATCAGCACCTATGCGTGGTCTCAACTTTCAGGTCCTTCTGCTGCCACCACATCAGGACAGAACACTGCGTCATTGAACATCAGCGCTTGTGTTCAAGGTACCTATGCTTTTGCCCTTACGGTTACCGACAACCAAGGTGCAACCGCTACTGACAACGTATCTGTTGAATTTGTGAGCAGCGCTAACACGCCTCCAGTTGTGAATGCAGGAAGCGACTTCACCATTTTGTTGCCGATCATGACCGGTTCTATCACCGCTGACGCCAGCGACACAGGTGGAACGATTGTCTCTTATGTTTGGACGAAGACCTGGGGACCTGCTGCTACGCTTACCAACGCAAACGCTTCAACGTTGACATTCGTTGGTTCTGCAACGGGTACTTATACTTTTAGTGTTACAGTAACCGACAACAGCGGTCAGTCAGCAACCGACGAAATTAAAGTAACGATCAAAAAAGCTCCGCCCGTTGCAAACGCTGGTGTTGACAAACAAGTTGTTCAACCCGCAAGCACCACAACGCTTGACGGTGTTGGAACGGATGCCGATGGAACGATTACCGGTTATGCGTGGAAACAAACCAGTGGTCCTGCCGCTGTGATTGCTGATCCTACGCAGGCTGTCGCACAAGTGAGTGGATTAACAGCCGTTGGACAGTATGTGTTCATGCTCACGGTTACCGACAACGACAATCAGAAAACGTCCGACTATGTGAAGGTTGTTGTTTCCAAGGCGACTACCACAACGCAAACGACCACAGCCCGTACGGCATCACCCGAGCAAGTGGCTGTAGCGGAAACGTCTACAGAAACTTTTGAGACGAAGACTGAGCTTGCCCAAAACTATCCTAACCCTTTCAGGGACACGACGACGATTCCGTTTTCGCTGGACAAATCACAGCACGTGGTATTGAAGGTCTACGATTACTCGGGAATCGAAGTTCAGACTTTGGTGAACGGAGAACTGGAAGCCGGTGAGCACAATATTGAGTTTGCTCCCCGTGATCCGGGCAAATTATACATCATCAAGCTTTTCGCCAGTGGAAAGGCTCAAACGATGAAAGCGCTGCGAATTTAAAAGCAAGATCCAACACTTGACAATAGCGGTGAAGCTCAACCTTCACCGCTTTTTTTATTTCATAAAATCCCGCAACGCGGTCAGAACTTCTGCTTTTCTTCTTCTCGATATCTCAATCTGAGATCCATCCGTCAAAACTGCAAATCCCTCCGGATTGATCGACTGAATGCAGCTGCGGTTGATGAGGTGAGACTTATGGGTTCGTATAAACCCATGATCGTTCAGCAGGTCTTCATAGTCTTTCAGCGTCCGCGAGACCAGTAAAGGCTTGCGATTCGAGAAAAGGATGCGAGAATAACTTCCTTCCGCCTCGAGTCTGATTATTTCACCGGTGCTGAAGAAGAAACACCCTTCTGTGGTGGACACCGCGAGTTTAAAATTCCTTTGTTCGGCGCCGATGTTAAACAGCAGGTTTTTGTATAACTGGTTTTGTCCTTCTCTGTCATCGCGCTTCATTAGAAAACGATTCACGGCTGATCTCAATTCAGCGGCATCAATGGGTTTCAACAGATAATCCAGCGCGCTGAATCGTATCGCCTGGATGGCGTAGTTATCGTGGGCCGTCGTGAAGATGACATCGAATGTTCTGTGTGGAAATCGCTTCAGCCATTCAAAGCCATTGACAACCGGCATTTGAATGTCGAGGAAAACGAGGTTCGGATTAAACTTTTGAATGTCTTGAATCGTCGGAACAGGTTGCGTCGCGCTTTGGATCTCCGTTATCTCGGGTATATACCGCTTCAACATCAAACTTAAAGTCGTGATCGCTGAGGCTTCATCGTCCAGGATAAACGCTTTCATTGTTCCGAATTCTGTTGCGTAAATGAATTTCTTTCCAGCGCCAGGGCAATGGTAACGACGGTTCCGCTCACGGTACCTTCACCATCCACCTTATCCGACACCTGCATTTCAAACGGCAGCTGATAGCGTTGACGTAACATTTGGATTCTATCGACGATAAGTTTTATCCCCTTGGGCTGATGATTGGCCAGGTTGCCGTTGGCGATTTTCATTCGTGCACTGGCTTCACGGCCTATCCCATTGTCATGCACGGTGCAAATTAATGAATCGTCCGTTGGCCCAAGTTTGAAATCAATTTCAACGCGCTTCGATCCTTCCTTGGGCATAAGTCCATGCCAGATTGCATTTTCAACAAAGGGCTGGATCAACATCGGCGGAATTCTGATTTCCTCAGCATCAATCTCTTCTTCCAACGTGATGGCATAGGTAAAGCGCTCATCAAAACGAAGCTGTTCTAATTGAATATACATTCGGAGCATGTCCACCTCGCGCTGAAGGGTTATAAAGCTCTCGTCGCTGGTATTCAATATTTCCCGGTGGAGAAGTGAAAAAAGTGTCAGGTAGCGACTGGCCTCGTCAACATTTCCCTGCAACACAAACTGCTGGATGGAATTGAGCGCATTAAAAATAAAATGCGGATTCATCTGACTGCGCAATGCGATGAGCCGTGAGTTCGCCAGGTCGCGGTGCAGTGAAATCATTTCGATTTCGTGCGCTTTCTTTTGCTGCTCCTTGGCATGAATCATTTTCTCCCTTCGCCGAACCAACATCGACGACGTAATGACCAACAACACCAACACGGTTACAATGAAAACCGGCGTCCGCCAAAATGGACTGCGGACATCGATGTGCATCGAAACTTCATCACTAGCCGCTCCCTTGCTGTTAAGGGCCCTCACAGAAAAATCATATTCACCGGGTGAAAGGTGATTGAGCGCTAGGCTGCGTGTCGATCCGAGGTCAGTCCATTCAGAGTTTCCCAACTTGTAAGCATAGCGGAGGCCATCCTGGTTCGGGAAATCAATCGCATAGTAGTTGAAAGTCAATTCACGTTCGTTGTAGGGAAGTTCAAGTTTCCGATCTTTCGGGATGGTTCTTGTTTCGTCGGGGTGATTTGGAGAAGGGATCGCCGCGGAAAGAAAAATCCGTGGCTTCTCTGAATTCGCTAACAT